>Ga0123336_10000241_pt1 | contig 57659 bp, 53 predicted proteins | sample SSSSmetaG_FD_96466 | JGI IMG/M metagenome (GOLD analysis project Ga0123336, IMG submission 96466) | Glacier valley bacterial and archeal communities from Borup Fiord, Nunavut, Canada, to study Microbial Dark Matter (Phase II) - ​SSSS metaG | ecosystem: Environmental > Aquatic > Freshwater > Ice...
CTAGGTACTCCACCAATTCCGAGTGCTATATCAAGGCTTAATGAACCTGTAGGAATAAACTCAACATTCATATGTGCATTTTCACCCAACTTCATAACTGCACCTTTACCGAATTGTTTTTCAATCTGACCCAAAGCCATCTCTAATGCTTTTTTCTTTTCTAACATGGGGTTTCCTCCTCACAATCATCGAACATCTGTTCTGTTTTATTATATAGCTTTTTTTATTTATAGTCAACTGCTAAAATAAATATTTTTTATCGATTTCTTTTACACTTTCTTTAAAATTTTATTTATTTTACCAAATAATTTATTTCTAACTGCAACTGCTTCTTCTATTTTAAATAACATGGTACAGCCAAAATAAATTAGTGCACCAATAACAATTTGTATTCCTAAAACAAGAATTTCTAAAAGCTTTGTATGCATGGAAAAGGTTTGAGTAAAATCTATAAGAATAACTTTATTCATTACAAAAAGTACAACACCCATTATAACAGCTGCTCCCAATAGCTTTCCAGCATAGTTCATCAACTTTTTCCACTGCATACCATTCATCCTCTTTGATATTATATACATCATGATAGCCATATTAACTACACTCTGAATTGAATATGATAGAGACATACCGGCTGGCCCTAAATCCGTTGTATACAAAAATATCGAACAAAACACAAAATTCAAAGCGATTGAAATAACACCGACGTATAGTGGAGTTTTTGTATCATTGCCTGCATAGAAGGCCCTATTTAGAAGAGCTAGCATTGATTGTGCAATCATAGCTGCTGTAAATAACATCAAAATAGCTCCAGCTGTAATAATTCTTTCTTTGTCAATATTGTTTGACCATTTGTAAACAACACTTATGACTGACTGAGAAAGAATTAGAAATGCAATTGCGGAGGGTATTATTAAATAAAGTATTGTTTTAAAGCCTCTATTCAATATATCTTTAAACTCACCAACTTGTTTAAGCGCTAGTTTTTCAGACAAGATCGGAAGAAGCGCAGTTCCTAGTCCCATAGCGAAAATACCATACGGTAACTGCCATAAATCATTTGCATTGTAATAGGCTGTTATACTCCCATCATCTTTAAATAATGATATAAAGTTCAAAGAAATTAATATATTTATTTGTGCAATGGCTGAAGCCGCTAGCGAGGGAATTGCAAGCTTAAATAATCTTCTAAAACCAGAATCCTTCCAAAGAATTTTTGGCTTGTAGTATTTAAAATTAGGGAAAGCAAAGGAAATTTGAATTATAAAATACATAATAGCACTTGCAAGTACTCCAAACGCTATATACTTCACACCAAACCGGCTTAAAACTAATATACTAAGTGCTGTTCCAAGGTTATAGAGAGAAGGGCCATATGCTGCCGCTGCAAAGCGTTGATAAGAATTTAATACCCCATTTGTCATACCTGCTAGCATCATGAAACCAACTGAAGGAAACAATATTCTTGTCAATTGTATTGTTAGCTCACGTTTGCTGCCGTGAAGTCCAGAAGCAGTCATAGTTACAACCCACGGAGCAAAAATAACTCCCAAAATACAAACTACAACCATGGATAGAAAAATAACATTTATAAAGGTTCCTACTGCCTTCCAACCATCCTCTTCTTCATCTCGCGCCAAGTAGCCTGAAAGTATAGGTATTAATGCGGCAGATATAGCACCTCCGATTAGTAAATTGTACATCAAATCAGTCGTTCTAAATGCCGCAAGCAGTGAATCTGATTGTGATGCAGTAAGTAAGTTATTGATTAGTATAGTTCTCACATAGCCAGTAATCCTACTTATTACCAAAGATGACATTACAATTAAGGCGGCACCTGTAATTTTCTTGTTATTTGAACTCAAATTTTAGACCTCCTGACTGCACGCTGCAGTCGTTATCTTATGTTAATAATTATTTATGACCGCCAATATCAATCTTTAAGCCTAGAATGTATCTTCTTATAATATCAAAAACATTGAGCGCAGTAATTGTCCTAATTCTATTTCTATTTCCCAAAAGTCTAAGTTCCTTTGTAATAGTTCCACTTTCAGTGGCTAGACCAACATATACCAATCCAACTGGCTTTTCCGGAGTTCCCCCATCAGGTCCGGCTATCCCAGTTATAGAAACTCCAATATCTGTCTTTAACCTTTTTCTAATTCCTTCAGCCATCTCTACAGCTGTTTCACGGCTAACAGCCCCATAGCTTTGCAAGGTTTCATTTTTTACTCCGAGGAGCTCTGCTTTTGATTCATTTGAATAGGTTACGGCTCCACCAATAAAAACCTTTGATATTCCTGCAATATTAGTCAGCGTTTCAGAAATGAGACCCCCAGTACAGGATTCAGCAGTTGAAATAGTAATATTTTTTTCAAGAAGAAGGTTTGCAACAACATCATCAAGATTTTGATTAGAATCTGAGTATAGACAATCACCTGCTCTTTTTTTAATCTCATCTATAACTGGTTTCATAATTAATTCTGCATTTTCTCCAGCTTGAATTTTTGCAGATACTCTCAACGTAACTTCTCCCATTTTTGCATAAGTAGCGATTGTAGGATTAGTTTGTGCATCTATCAAGTCTATAATTTGTGTTTCCATTGCCGATTCACCAATGCCAAATACTCTCAAAAACCTTGATTCGATTGAGAATGTACTTTTCTTTTTAAAATAAGGCACTACATAATCATTGAACATTGGCTTCATTTCTATTGGAGGACCTGGAAGCATAACAACAACCTTTGCTCCAGCTTCTATTATACAGCCAGGTGCAGTTCCATTATTATTTTTGAGTACTATACAATCCTCAGGCATATATGCCTGCTTTTCATTATTTACGGTCATTTGTCTTCCTAATTTGTAGAAATAATTTTTAAGGTCTTTCATGCTTTCTTCATGTAAAACAAGCTTTTTACCAAACACCTCAGAAATAGTTTCTTTAGTTAAGTCATCCTGTGTTGGGCCAAGACCTCCTGTCGTAATTACAACATCACATCTCTCTAATGCCAATCGCAAGCTTTCTTTTAATCTATCTGGATTATCTCCAACAACGCTGTGGTAGTATACTCCTACTCCTACATCTGGCAATTTTGAAGAAATATATTGTGCATTTGTATTTACAATTTGGCCCATAAGTAATTCTGTTCCTACAGCTAATATCTCTGCCTTCATTATTCTGTCCTCCATATTAAGGAATAACTATATAATAACTTTGATTTTTAAAGAGCTATTTTTGCTTTTATTATTAAGTTGTTCCTAATCTAAATATAAATATATCCTTAATATTATATCAATACATAAGTAAAATAGTAATACTAATTCGCATTAAAAATAATAGTAACCACTTTTTAACTGTGTAAATCATTTAAATGCAAACTAGTATAAGCATTTAAATAAAGTAAACCTTAAGTTCAAATGGAATTATTATGCCATGGAGATAAACAAGACGATTATTAATATTTGCGGTGATTGACATCGTATAAAAGATATGAAGAAAAATAAACAAATAAAATAAAAAAATAAGCAATTCAGAATTTTAAGTTGGAAGTTGGATAGAGTAAACATAGAAAATCCAAGATATAAGTAAAATTATACCATATTATATAAATAAATCAAGAACTATTTTATTTATAAATCAATATTAAGAACCTGTACTTTCGTAATGTTTAATACCAATAGACCATATTTTATAAGCAAGTAGAAATAATAGAATTCCAACAATAGGAGTACCATATTGAAGTATAGGGTGAAATAGTGTATCACTTGACTTATTCAAAAAATATATTGAAGGATAAAAATTTACGAATGCATAAGGCACAATAAAAGTTAATAATACTTTAATAAATGTATCATACAGACTTATTGGATAATCGACAAAGCGTCTTATACCATATATAAAGGTATCTACCAGTTGAGACGAATTTACAAACCAAAAGCTCAAAGACCCTCCTATAATGAACATCGCACACTGAATTAAAAATGCTCCAAAAATAAATAATACAAACCAAATAATTGTCATAAATGACCATGATATTCCAAGCTTACTAATACATATTCCAAATACAACACTTGCTAACACAGTGTGTCCTAAAAAACCATAGGTAAAATTCTTAGCTAACATATGAAAAAATGGGTTAAGCGGTCTTATTAGTATGCCATCAAACGTTCCTTGTTGAACCATATCGCCTAGTTGCCTCATTGGTGCCCAAACAAACATAGCACTTAGTCCATATGACAGTAAATTTAAGCTGTACAGGAAAACAACTTCATAATAGCTCCAACCATTCATTGTCTCAAATTTGTTAAATATCACCCAAATACCTAGATAATTAATTGAATATGTAAATACCTGTATAAATAAATGCGAAATGAAAGAGTATCTATATTCCATACTGGTTTTTAAAGATATAGAAACATATCTAAAATATAACAAAAGCTTATCCATTTTATCCCCCCTGAATGACAAGTTTTTTAATACCTTTTCTCCATAGAATTTTCTCAATTAAAAGTAATCCTATAATCCATATAAATTGCTGTAGTATTATAATTAAGGCCTCATTATAGCTAACCTTTGAAAGGTAAATGGTAGTAGGAGCGAAATAAATAAATTTAAAAGGAAGATAATTAGAAATGTTAACTAAAACTTTTGGGAAAAACCACAATGGAATCCAAGCACCCGAGAATAGTCTGACTAAGTCTTGTAATAGCCTATCAAAATGCCATACTTCCAAGTACCAAAAGCCTAGAATACCCAGTATATACGTTATTAGAAAGTTGATTATAACACCATTTAATAAGGCAATCAAAAAAAATATAAAATTGATAACCGTCGGAATTTGGAAACTGAAAACTAATCCCCCTATAATCAGAACGGGTACTAGTTCTAGTAAAACACTTGATATATTCCTACCAACAACGTTGCAAAACTGCCACACTTTATAGTTTATAGGTTTTAGAAGATCTAAAGCAATTTGTCCTGATTTTATTTTATCATTCATACTCGCAATCACATTATTTGATATAAAAACTGATATTGCACTACTTATTATCGAATACATTATCATATCTTTTATTGAAACTGAGCCCATAGTTGACATAGTTTCTGATGTTCCACCATATAAGGCTCTCCAGATGGATACCGATATAAAAAGTCCGATAATTCTGTTAAATAACCTTAAGAATAGGTTCAGCCGATATGTACTATTTACAAGGAGTGCATTTTTTATAAACTCTATATACAACCTCACAGTCAAAATACCTCCTTAGCCACCTCTTGCTTTAATTCTCTTTTATACATTCTTCTAATTATCTCTTCTATTTCTGTTTCTTTTAATTCAAAATCCCTCACCTTACACACTTGCATTACTTTTTCAATAATTTGAGTGGCATTAATTGAATCAGTGTTATACTTGATAATTATTTTATTTTTATTGTAAGTAATGTCAGAAATGTTCATACTATGCAATAAATCTACTCTATTTATAATTGAATCAGTTTCAATTACAAGTTCTTCACCAGTTCCAAAACTATTTTTTAAATGATTAAGATTCCCATCGTACATCATTTTACCTTGATCAATAACCATAACCCTTGAACACAACTTTTCTATATCTGATATATCGTGAGTGGTTAAAATAACTGTAGTTTGAAAGTTCTGATTAATTTCCTTTATAAACTGTCTTATATTTTCTTTTACAACAACATCAAGTCCTATGGTTGGCTCGTCAAGGAATAATATATCTGGATTATGAAGTAAAGCTGCACATAAATCCCCTCGCATCTTTTGTCCTAAACTTAATTGTCTAACCGGGACATTAATAAAACTATTAATATCTAATACTTCTGCGAAGCGTTTCAGATTCTCTTTGTATGTTTTCTCTGGAATTTTATAAATATATCTTAAAAGATTAAAAGACTCACATAGAGGTATATCCCACCATAACTGTGAACGTTGCCCAAAGACAACACCTATTCTCTTAGAATTTTCAATGCGATTCTCATATGGAATAATACCGTTAACAGTAACTTTTCCATCTGTCGGCGTCAGAATTCCAACCATCATTTTGATTGTAGTAGATTTACCCGCGCCATTAGGACCAATATACCCTAATATTTCACCTTTCTCAATTTTAAAGGAGATATCATCAACAGCAGTCTTTGTTTCATACTCCCTGTGAAAAAGACTTTTAAACGCTCCTGATAAGCCAGGCTGTTTTTTCTCTCTTTTAAAAGTCTTTATTATGTTTTCTACCTCAATTAATGCCATACTGTTGTAAACCTCCTGAGTAAATATACTCCTTTTTTGTATGGAATTTCATTTTAATTTAAATTCTATCATTTTCCCCCAACATCAACCATTATATTACAATTTGCCATTTATGTACACAATTTGAAAATTTAGATTAATACTTAAATATTAAAAAACTTAAATATTTGGATTTCAAATTAAAATTCTAAAAATTCATAAATTATTTATTATCGATACAATCAATATACATTTCTATTACAAACGTTATATAATATTGTCATAAAAGATTTAGGTATTTGCGAAAAGCCAAAAAACAGATTTATTAGGGAGGACCATACATGAAAGCATTATTTATTGGTGGAACAGGAACAATCAGTTCTGCGATTTCCACTTCTTTGGTCAAGCAAGGTTGTGAATTATATTTATTAAATCGTGGTAATAATAACGATCGAATTCCTGAGGGTGCTAAAATTTTGAAAGCTGATATCAATGATGAGGCATATGTTTCAGACCTTATTAAAGATTTAAATTTTGATGTGATTGCTGATTTTATAGCTTTTGTTCCTACACAGATAGAACGTGATATCAGGCTATTTGCAGGAAAGACAAAGCAATATATATTTATTAGCTCTGCATCTGCGTATCAGAAACCACTTTCAGACTATCGTATAACTGAGTCTACTCCGCTGTCAAATCCTTATTGGGAATACTCTCGTAACAAAATTGCTTGTGAAGAGTTGTTGCTGTCTGAATATCGGAAAAGTGGCTTTCCAATAACAATTGTAAGACCAAGTCACACCTATGATGAACGTAGCATTCCACTTGGAGTTCACGGTAATGAAGGCAGCTGGCAGGTTATAAAGAGAATGCTTTCAAATAAACCCGTAATTATTCATGGGGATGGTACTTCACTGTGGACCTTAACACATAACAGTGATTTTGCTAAAGGCTTTATTGGCTTAATGGGAAACACTCATGCTATTGGTGAAGCAGTTAACATCACCTCTGATGAAAGCCTCACCTGGAATCAGATTTACCATATAATCGCATCTAGTTTAGATGTAAAACTAAATGCAGTGCATATTGCCTCAGAATATTTGGCTGCTTGTAGCGACTATGATTTTACTGGAGGGCTTATTGGAGATAAGGCTAATACTGTAGTTTTTGATAATTCTAAGCTTAAAAGATTGGTGCCTGATTTTGCTGCCACAGTACGCTTTGATCAAGGTATTAGATTAATTCTAGAAAATATCCTATTCCATCCTGAATTTCAGAGAGAAGATCCAGCATTTGATATGTGGTGCGATAAGGTTATTGAAAACTATAATGCTTCTATGAACAAGTGAAAATAGAAGTTCCATATTATTTTTTCTAGGATTTGTAATATTATAAAGTGTAAACTAAAACATACTTCAGGTTAAAAATCGACCCAAAAATTTGATTTTTAACCTGAATATTTAAAATTGTGTTTACTTTACTTCTAATAAATCAATTTTTGTATATTACATTAATCAAGAATTAGTTTTTATTGACTTATTTACTTTTTTTCACAACAGGTACTTGGATTTCGGTTAAATAGTTTGCTGGATCTTTCTCGCACCAAGGCCCTTTATGATAGATTGCTCTTGTTGATCCATTCCATTGATAGTCATTAGCTGACATCCATTTTCCCAGCGCATGATATGCAGAACTCATTTCTTCAAAGGGTCCTTGATGGAAAACAATTGCCATCTCTGCAACAGCTTCGAGTTCGCGAATCTTTATTCTATTCGATTCTATGGCATCCTCATTTGTACACATTGTTACTTCTACATCAATATCGCTTTCCTTATAGCCGTCATCATGGTAGATTGCACAAGATGGAGCTACACTCTTTATTTTATTTTTATCAGTAAAAGCACTAAGTTCTCCCCATAGTTTTCCTTCTTCATTGTATGCAGTAATGGTGTCTCTTAAAGAAAGCACTTTATAAGCTGGTATGCTTTTTATCGTAATATCATAATTCATATTTATATCCTCCTTGTCAATAAATTTAATTAGGTTTTCAACCCTTAACAGTTTTTCTTTCTCATTTACAATTACTACTGAAATTTCACGCTTTCTATTTTGCAATATGCTGAGTAATTGTTTTGAATCTAAATCCCTCTCCATAAGACCACATATTTCAACAAGAGAAAATCCCATTCCCTTTAAGACTTGAATACGATTAGCCTTGGGGATTTGATCAACAGAATAAAGTCGGTATCCCGTGAAAGCATCTATTGTTTGTGGCTTTAAAAGTCCTATCTCGTCATAGTGGCGAAGCATCCTTATAGATATCCTAGATAGACGTGAAAAATCACCTATTTTAAACATCGTACCTCCTTGTTTGGTTTAGCAATCCGGATTGTATTTTTATTCTAAACCCTCTCACACTGTGAGAGTCAAGAAAAACTTTCAAAGGAAAAATCCAAACTCTGTTTACGCTGTTTCCTCCATAGCGCTTACCCAATCCAGCTTTCCTATATAGCGATTAACTGATAAATATCCATTTAAAAGCAAAAATAATATAACTAGAGCAGGTATCGAAACGAACATATTGTCCCACAACGTAAATAGTATTCCAGTTGGTATGCAGTAACGACTATTAAAGATAACAAGAGCTATTTCCCCCATCAGAATACCTACAATATAGCCTGATAGCATAATTACAAATAACTCTATAAAAACTCTTTTAGATATGTACTTTTTACTATAGCCAATGGATCTTAAAAAGGAAAATTCATTTTTTCTAGCCATAATATTATTTTTCATCAAATTCATAACCGATATCCAGATTCCAAATGAGAATACTGAAATTGCTATGACTCCCAATAATGACATCATAGTTTTGGCATTTTGCTTAAAGCCTTTATAATTCTTATAGCTACGATTATTTTCTAAAGTTTTGTACTTTGAAGTTAGAACCAAGTCAACTTCTTGATATTTATCTGGATTAATAATCAGCATTAAGTATGGTAATTTTTCTAAGTTTTCCTCTGCTGACAAATAAATATTTGAATCTCCCTCAAATGTTCCACTTACTATGTAATCCTGCTTTAAATCAAATGAATTTTCACTAGAGTATCTGCCTATTTTATACTCAATATTTGAATTAAAAGCATTCAAATTTAAAGTAGAAATCATTATTTCATTAGAATTGTTCGGTAATTCACCTGAAATATTTTTCATTCCAACTGCATTTTGTATTAAAATCATATCTTTATTTTGAACACTAATTTTACTCGTACCACAACCAAAGAAAATCATTTTTGACCTTGCATTATTATAGCTTGCATCTACAACTCCATTTACACCATCTATATGCTGTAATTCATCTTTTAGCTTATTTCTCTCATCTGCAGATAATTTCGTTTCTGGTAAAACAGGTATAAAGACTTTGGAGGTATTAATTAGATTAAAATCCAGCTCATCAATAAGGCTAACACCAATGGAAAGCATAAATACAATTACTCCTATTTGAAGAGCCAAGATGATTATTATTGGTAAGATACGGTTTTTATTAAATAAAATATTTCTGAAGTTATTGAGCGGTTTCATATAGAACTCCCCCTTATTGCTCCATCCCATATTTCAATCACTTCGTCACTGTCTTTTGTCATGCTTTTGTCATGGGTTACAAATAAAACCGTAGTATCACCCTTGAGTCTATTTAGAATCTCCATTACCTCTCCAGCGTTTTTATGATCTAACGAAGCGGTGGCTTCATCTGCAAAAATTACTTTTGGATTATTAATCAAAGCTCTCGCAATGGCAACTCTTTGGCACTGTCCACCGCTTAGCTCATAAGATTTTTTCTTAAGTTTACTACCCAAACCTAGAGAATTCAGCAACTCTTTAGCTTTTTCAACATCCTCAATTTTATTTGAATTGAGAGGTACTAAAACGTTTTCCAAAATATTCATATAAGGTATTAAAAAATGTTTTTGAAAAATAAATCCAAATTCATTTAGTCTAACTTCTGAAATTTCTTCATCTTCTAACTGTGTCAGATCTTTCCCATCATATGTTACAGTACCAGTACTAGGTTTCTTTAATGTACTTGCAATGTATAAAAGTGAGCTCTTTCCACTACCCGAAGGGCCTAAAATACCATAAAACTTGCCATACTCTATATTTAAGTTTATATTTCTTAGTGCGTAGGTCTTCTCTTCCTTATCTTCATCATAAAGTAAACTGATATTATTAAGCTTTAACATAAAATCATCCTTCCATTTTAGCTTTATTATGTATAAATTTAGTTTTCAACAAGCTAGATCTATCTGAATAAAAATCTATTTAATATCCTCTTTGAATTAGTGTGATTTTATCCATAGTACGAAGCATTATCCAGGTTGGGACCAATGAAAATACTCCCATGAAAATTGGTATTATTATGACATTTGAAAACAGACTATAGTCAAATTTGAAATGGACAAATCCATTTGTTTCAGCAATAAACACATTTAGCACCCATATGGCAATCACAATAAGCAGCAGAGAGATTATTAGAGCACTTATTGTCGAAACACAAACCTCTTTGGTTATCCTTAATACTATTTTTTTATCTGAATATCCAACAGCCTTCAATATCCCTATTTCCTTTCGCCTATTGTAGTAATGTATATACGTTGTTATCCCAGTTGTTATTGAGCAAGCAAAAGTAATTATTATCATGACAATAAAAAAAGTTGTATCTGCGCTAACTTGCATCATTGCAATACTACTTTTAACATCTTTATAGTCAATAAGTTCGAAATCACTATTTAAAATATTTTGTATTTCAGAATTCATTTGTACGAGCTTCCCTGGTTTAGGAATAATTATATATTCATCCGAAGCATCTGGAATTTCTGTAGGTATGACTGATATAGGGAACTCTGAGACAAAGGTTTTATCAATAGTAACATCTATGCTTTCATTTAGTTTATCACCCTGAACTAGCCCAGCATTTTTAACTACTCTTTCCGAAATAAATGCTTTATTATTGCCCTCATTTGATAAATCGTTCTTGTTATAGCTTACCCCAAGGCCATCAAGTAGCTTTAGCGTATCCTCTTTGCGTAGTAAATAATTGTTTTGATCTCCATCACCTATAAAATATCTATAGTGTAACCTAAGCTCCTTTGTTGGCAATACACTTCCAACACTATTTAGTGCTTTTACTTTTTCTACTATCTCTGAATTTGCATGCTTGGAACTATTATCAATATCTGAACTAGCTATTTGAAGCTTCGTTATCATTTGAGCTTGATGTATTGAAACTTCCATTTCATTATTAGTACTTGCTAAAATTACTTTAGTTATTCCAAGAATTAATATTGCTATAACTAAGGTCATTATGTACATAGAGGCAAGCTTAATATTGCCTTTAAAAAAGGTTCTATAACTAAGTGGTTTGCTCATATCATTAATTCTCCTTTCATCTATTAGTTTAACATTTGCAAAGTCATAAAAAAACAAACTCAAGTCACATATTTTATATGACTTTGAGTTTGTTTTTTATTTGCATATGTTGTATAACCAAGCTCCTAACTGTTTTACGAACCTGTACCCGAATAGGACATAGCCCCCTTCATCCAAAGCTTATAACTTAGGTAGAAATAAAGCACTCCAAGTATAGGTGATAAATATGTAAGAATAGAAAGTTCATTTGGCCTTATGAAAAACATACTCGGATAATATGCAATAAAAGCAATTGGTATTATAAAAGTAAATATAAATTGAAATACTGATTGAAATATAGTAATAGGATATTTTGCATAGTCTTTAAATTTAAAAGCAAAAATCATTATACCACGTGAATCAATAATCCAAAAATTAATAGCTGCTGCTACGTTCATTAGGGCAATCATAAACAGTGATGCTGAAAACAAACTAACAACTAGTTTTATTGCAACTATAAAAGTAAAAGGCAAAGCTAGCTTGTACCATGCAAAAGAAAGAATTCCAACCCCAAACAAGAACTGGCCCAGTCCTTTCAAATCAAATACCTCTGACATATAATAAAAGAACAAGTTTATTGGCCTAAAACAATATTTAATGAAATCTCCTGAAAATACCTGTCCCATCAGATTCCAGTTGTTATCAAAAAAACACTGTACAGGTGTTAATGCCAACAAAGAAAACCCATATAAAAAGAGCATTTCATAATAGTTCCAACCCATAACTGATGGAAATTTCTGAAATATGATCCAAAATGCCAAGAAGTTAGATATATTCGTAAAGAGCATACCAATAATCGAGATAATAAAATCTGCTCTATAGCTCATTTTACTTTTTAAATCTTGTGCTAAAATCAGTTTATAAATATGAAGATAAAACCGCAATCCCCTTTTCGATTTACTCATCTTCTAACCTCCATTTACTGTAATTACTTTTTGAGAGAATTTCCAAAAACATCTGCTGAAAGCAATCATTATAATTGCCCACATTAGCTGTAGTCCTAATAGCCAAAAATAATTCTTCGTCACTAAGGTTGAATCTGTAAGTATATGTAGTGGTGTATTATAAATTGCTTGAAATGGCAAATAATTTACAACTGTTCTTAGTGTTTCAGGGAAAAATGCCAACGGCACAGTTGCACCAGATAGAAGTAAAACAACTACTTCCTTCATAATGTTGATACCCCATATTGAATGTGTATAAAGTGCTATTGTTCCGACAAATAAATCAATGCAATAATTAATTACCATTGCAATAAAAATACTAATTATAAAGTATAATAGATTTACCCCTAAGTCGATGCTACCTTTTGTAAAAAAATATACTAATAGAAAGGTTGGCAGAAATGTCATTAGAAAGGAAATAACAAAGCCTCCTGACTTCTGAAAAAACATATACACTTGAAAGTCCATGGGCTTAAGCAAATTTAGAATAATCTTCCCAGACTGTATGTCCCGTCCCATTTCGAAAATTAAAAAACTGTTCATTAAGTTAAATAGAGCTGCAGCGAGCACTAAATAAATTAAAGTATCATAAAAAGTCATTCCACCTACAGTTTTACTTGGACTTGACGCATAAATAGCTTTCCACAAAAAATAAATTACAATAAGATAAAGAAAATTCCCAATAATGGTAATAAAGTAGCTGGTACGAAAACTCAGCCCTTCCATAATACCTCCACGCGTTAAGGCCCAATATCTCTTAGAAGAAAACTTTATCTTACTCATCCTATTTCTCCCTCATATATCTTTTTAATTACACTTTCCGTAGAGATCTCTTCAAGCTTCATATCAATAATCTTCTTATATTCTTGAACACAGTTTATAACCTGCATCATAGAAACTTCATCTTCATTTATTAGCAAAACAATCCATTCATCTTCTACAGTCACAGTTAACGAGACTGCCTTTATAAAATTAGTTCTCAGTACGTCCTTTAAATCCGTTGCTATTTGATCCAACCCGTCTTTTGAATACCCATTAGCCTCTTTACTAAACATAAGCTTTATGGTTCTATATGCACCAAAATACGTTCTTAAATTTTCAATAGTATTGTCATAAATCATATTTCCTTTATCTATAATTACAATACGTTTGCAAAGAGCATCTACGTCACCCATATCATGAGTAGTTAATATTACTGTTGTATTCTTTTCCTTATTCAAGGTCTTAATAAGTTCACGAATCTTTCCCTTCATTGATACATCTAGTCCGATTGTTGGTTCATCCAAAAATACTACACTTGGGTTATGTAAAAATGCAGCTAATATATCACAAAGGGTTCTCTGCCCCAATGACATCTGTCTTACTGTTTTATGAGATAACTCACTTGATCCTACTAGTGCATCAAAATACTCCAAATTATTCTTATATGTAATATCATCGATACAATAAATATCTTTTAGAATTCTGAAAGATTCAATTGCCGGCAAGGCCCACCAGAGCTGCGTCCTTTGTCCAAAAACAACACCAATGTTCTCCGCATTTTTTGTTCTGTTTTTATATGGAATGCGTCCATTTACTAGAATTTTTCCGCTGGTTGGCTCCAATACACCAGTCATCATCTTTATAGTAGTTGATTTTCCAGCACCATTAGGGCCAAGGTAACCAACGATTTCCCCTGGTTGAATATCCATCGTAATATTGTTTACAGCTCTTAAAACTCTATAATCTTTTGAAAACAAATCACATATCGTGCCCTTTAATCCTTCTCGCCGATTTAACACTTTAAATTCTTTACTAATGTTCTCTATTTGTATTATTGGTTTCAATTTTTCACCATTTCCTTTCGGCTGAATGCTTGCAAAAATTATACATGTATCCACGCTTTTCTTCTTTATTTTAGTAACATTTCTACCGTTAATGTATTATATTACCTTATTATTTTTAATTTTTCAACCTCTTTTTGTAAGTGTTGGATAGCTATGTCAGAGCGACGAGAGTAGAAATGGATGGATGTGCAACTAAGCTTCTGCCGGCGCCTATCTGCTTGACACAAGCTAAGTTTTCTTTCATCTCCTAATTACCTTTAAGTTTGTCTAACAGGCTATTTCGATCTTTTGTATTAGTTTTAACATAGATGTTGGAGACATAGTTTTTTACAGTCCCCTCTGATATGAATAAAGCATTTGATATTTGCTTATTTGAAAACCCCTGCTTTAGCAAATCTAGAATTTGATATTCTCTTTCAGTAAGATTATATTGGTCAGATAACGAGGTCTTTTCACTTTTTAGGTTTTTTATAAGTACTTGTGCAACCTTTTGGGGCAAAATAAACTGCCCATTAAATACATTTCTTATGCTTTGGGCAAGTGTTTCGTAATGAATGTCCTTAAACAAATATCCACTGGCTCCGCTCGAAATAGCCTCTATTATGTATTCTTCATCATCAAAGGTAGTAAGCATGATTATTTTTATATCGGGACGACATTCTTTTATAAATTTAACGCTCTCAACTCCATTTAATACTGGCATACGGATATCAAGTAATAAAACATCAACAGTATACTTTCTGCAAAGTTCAATCGCTTCACGGCCATTCTCACCAGTTGCAACTACACAGATATCTTCGTAGGTTTCAAGAATCTTCTTTAAACCCTCACATATTATTGACTGATCATCTACGATAGCTAATCTAATCATACGTTAGTCCTTTCTATTAACAGCGTTTTTCATTTAGTTCGATTCTTTACTTATTCCTCTACTGATTCTAAACAATCGCCAAAACTTCAGTTTTTCTATTTGTAATAGGAAGCTGTGCATTAATACTAAACCCATCTACACTGTTCTCAAATTCAATTGACCCATGAAGTTCATATACTCTCTCAGTCATTGACGTTAGTCCAAAGCCCTTGTTAAATCCCGAACAACCTTTGCCATTATCAATGACAGCCAGTTTTAAGCCTTCCTCAGCAAAGCTTATATTTATAATAAATGCAGAAGCATGTCCATGCTTTAAGCCATTTGTAATACCCTCTTGAAGGATTCTATAACAGCAGCTTTGAGTATTCTGATCAAGACTTGATATGTCATCAATATAAGTGGTAATACTTATTCCAGTGTTATTAATTAGCCTTTCAATTAAAATACTCATTTCTTCATACCAGTTAACATTATCTTTCATTTTGGTAACAGTTGTACGAAGCTCATAAAGCCCTTTCCGAACCTGCTCACTAATATTGTTGAGGTGTTCACTAATATCCTGCTCTTTATTTGCAAGCATTTTACACAACTCCAGTTCCACTAGCGTGGTGGTTAGTGTGTGTCCCACAGTGTCGTGCATTTCGCGCGCAAGGTTAGTTCGTTCTTTAACTATTGTATAGTCCTCTAGTTTGTTATAGGCTCTTCTCAAATTTTCATAAGTACTCTCCATTACAACATTCTGTGTAGTAAGCTTTTCCTTTGTATTTAGTAACTCTTTGTTTTGGACAAATATATATGCAATTAAAATAAAAACTATATCCCCTATAGCATAAATCCAGATATCTTGCAAAAAACTAGATATAACCATTTGTGGAGCAGCTAGCTGATAATTTAAGACAAAAATCCGTAAAGAAATGGCTATTAGTTGAGAAAGCATACTTATACTGTAGCCAAAAACTCTCATTATCTGAAAGATAATCACTAGATAAAAATATTGATATATTCTGCCCTCACTTATAAAACCCAATGCGGTTGTAAGTAACATTCCTATACAACAACTCAAGATTAAAAATATTTTTTTTGATTTTCCTGTTACCAAAAACAATTCATTATAAATCAAAAATATAACTATTGCACTTGACACTAAAGAAACAGCTATACTACTATTTGGGCCTTGTATTATAACTAAAATAAAACAACAAAGTAGCGAAGCACTTATAATATACAATATGTAGTTTTCAACCTTGTTCATTTATATCACCAATTTCCAAAATATCAAAGGATTGTCCCACTGGCACACAAAGTATTACTATTTTTGTTCTAGCCATAATAATCCTAGCTTTCTGTAAAATTAAATAAAATATGCTGCAACATAATTGATTTAATTACATTACAGCATAAAAATAGATCTTATTTAATTACATACAATATACTTTTTCACTTGAAATTACCTCAATATCGCAATTTGCAAGAGTTTTTATCGCTTCGTCAGGGTTTTCCACTCTTAAAATAACAAAAGCTTCATTTCCTGTCTTTCCAACAAAAGCATACATATATTCTATACTAATTGCGTTTTCTTGTAGAATATCTAGCGCTGTAGCCAAGCCTCCTGGCTTATCTTCAACACCAATTGCGATTACACTTGTGCATCTAACAGTAAAACCATGATCACTCAATACTTTCTCAGCTTCCTCAGGCTTATTAACAATAAGTCTCAGAATTCCAAAATCCGTTGTATCAGCTATGGACAAGGCGCAAATATTTAAATTATTATTTGCCAAGGTCCTAGTTACATCTGCCAAACGTCCTGATTTATTCTCCAAAAACACAGAAATTTGTTTTACAAGCATGGTTCAGGCCCCCTTTATTTTAAAATGTCAGCCTCTAAGTCTAAGGCTGCTCGATAATAAGTAACAACTAAATAACTCTTTTATCAATTACCCTCTTTGCTTTACCTTCGCTACGTTGAATTGTTTTTGGTTCTACCAGCTTAATCTTTGCACCAATTCCCAGAGTACTTTGGATTTCTTTAGCAATTTTTCTTTCGATATCCTCAAGCTTCTTTACTTCATCTGAGAATAATCGTGGTGTTAACTCAACCTGTATCTCTAGCGTATCCAAATTGTCTTTTCTATCTACAACTAAGAGATAATGAGGAGCTGTCTCACCAATTGATAGAAGTACACTTTCAACCTGAGATGGGAATACATTTACACCTCTGATTATAAGCATATCATCTGTTCTGCCTGTAACCTTATTCATTCTAACTTCTGTACGGCCACATTCACAGTGATCATAATTTAATGATGAAAGATCTCTAGTTCTATATCTAATTAGTGGTAAGCCTTCTTTAGTTATGGTAGTAAAGACTATCTCGCCCTTTGAACCAGCTGGCAATACTTCTTCTGTTTCCGGATCAATAATTTCAGCTATAAAATGATCTTCAGGGATATGCATTCCACACTGGTATTCACATTCACATGAAACACCTGGCCCTATTACCTCACTCAAACCGTATATATCAAAAGCTTTAATTTTTAATCTATCCTCAATTTGTTTTCTCATACTCTCTGACCATGGCTCTGCTCCAAAAATACCGGCACGAAGCTTTAAATCACTCCTTTTAATACCTAGCTCTTCCATTTCCTCAGCTAGATATAAAGCGTAGGAAGGAGTACATGCAATATGTGTTGTACCAAAGTCTTGCATAAGTGATAGCTGTAGCTTGGTATTACCAGAAGATGTAGGAATAACCGTAGCTCCAAGCTTCTCGCCACCATAGTGTGCTCCAAGCCCACCCGTGAACAAACCATAGCCGTAGGAAACCTGCAAGAAAGAATCTTTGCCAGCTCCCGCACCTGCAAAGGTCCTAGCCATAACCTCGGCCCATACCTCAATATCATTTTTTGTGTAGCCTACAACAGTTTTCTTGCCTGTTGTTCCAGATGAAGCATGAACTCTTATAATCTCATTCATCGGTGCAGCAAACAAGCCAAATGGATAGTTGTCTCTCAGATCCTGTTTATAAGTAAAAGGTAAAAGCCTCAAATCATCCACTGACTTGATATCCCCTGGCAAAATACCTTTTTTCTTCATCTTTTCTCTGTAATGCGGTACATTGCTATAAACCCTATTTACTGTTTTAATGAGGCGTTCTGCCTGAACCTTCCTCATTTCGTCTCTGGACATACATTCATACTTTTCATTCCAATAAGACATAATAACCCCCCCAAGAATTGATGTTAGAAATCCTTAAATAATAACTCCCATTTTTCTCTTCAAAATAGTGTTTTTTATTTATGGATTTTTTAGTTTATATATTCGCCAAACATCCCACTTGGAATGGCTTTTAGGGTTTACTAACACGCTGTGAGCCCCACACAAAAGCAATAGGCCAAAAAACAAATTAATCTTACAGTATAACTATGCTATCTATTATATATGTTTTACAGATCTTTTCTATCTATTATTTATGTATTGTTTAACACAACATCTTTTCTATCTATTATATATATATGTTTTACACTTCATTTTTTCTAACAATTGTATAAATTGTTTTACTGACATCTTTTTTACTACATAAAGTTATTTAATAAATTTCTAGCAATCCAATTACTTATGATAATTATAACCTTCTTCAAAAGCCTTTAAGTTCACAGCTAGAACCTTTGCAGGTACTACTTCATTAATTGCTTCAAGGAAGATTTTTTTATCTATTCCAGTTAATCTGCACATTACACCAAGAAGAACAATGTTTACAGCTTTAGTAGTTCCACACTGCGAAGCAATCTTTAATGCATCCAACGAATAAACATGATGTGTTTCTTTTAGTGTAGAAGTAATATTTTCAGGATATTTTACTTTGCCAATAATAACTGGCATAGGATCTATTTCCTGTTCATTTATTATCATTTTACCATCTTCTGTTAAATAATCAACCCACCTAAGGGCTTCAAGCTTTTCAAATGCAATTATTAAGTCTGCCTCACCCTTTCCAACTAATGGAGAGTATATCTTTTTTCCAAACTTAACATATGTTTCAACACTTCCACCTCTCTGAGACATTCCGTGTACCTCAGAGACTTTTACATCAAAATTCATTTTAAGTGCAACTGTACCTAATATTCTGCTGGCAAGAAGTGTTCCTTGCCCTCCAACTCCAACAATTAAAAGATTCAACTTTTCCATGCTACTCACCAACCCTTTCAATAGCATTAAAGCTACAAACTTTAGTACAAAGCTTACAACCAACGCAAAGTGTTGCGTTTATTTCCAAATGCTCGCCCTTGTCAACTATAGCAGGACACCCGATTTTCATACACATTCTGCATTTTTTACATTTATCTTGTGATATTGTCTGACAGCCCTCAAATTTTACATACTTGAGAAGTGCACAAGGTCTCTGAGAAATAATTACTGATGGCTCATCAGCTTCAATCTCAGCTTTGACAACCTTTTCAAACTCTTTTACATTAAAAGGATCTACCACTGTAACTCTTTCAATACCTACTGCCTTACATAGCAATTCAAGATCAACCTGCTTTGTAGGCTCGCCTTTAATTGTAAAACCAGTTGTCGGATTTTGTTGGTGCCCCGTCATACCAGTTATTGAATTGTCAAGAATAAGTACTGTTGAATTACCTTTATTATAGACAACATCTATAAGTCCTGTGATACCAGAATGTATAAATGTAGAATCACCAAGAATAGCAACTGTTTTCTTTCTGAATTCTGCGCCACGTGCCTTTTCCATTCCATGTGCAACACCAATGCTGGCACCCATACATATACATGTATCTATGCTTTCATTTGGAGGCAACGCCCCAAGTGTGTAGCATCCAATATCACCACTAACATTTAGTTTCAATTTTTTAAGCACATAAAACATACCTCTATGAGGACAACCAGGACACATAACTGGAGGTCTTACGGGTATTGGTTGGTTTGATGTCTGAGTAGTTTCAAACTTTATACCCAATAACTTTTCAGCAATAATTTGTGCACTTAGTTCACCCATAACAGATAGCTTTTGCTTTCCAATAACTTTTATGCCAAGCTTAAGAATCTGATCCTCAAAGAAGGGTTCAAGCTCTTCAACTACATAAAGTGTCTTCACTTTTTCAGCAAATTCTGAAATAAGCTTTTCAGGTATTGGATGAATCATACCAATTTTCAAAACAGAAGCATTAGGCATAGCTTCTTTTACATATTGATATGAAATACCACTAGTAATTACCCCGACTTCACTACTATCTATTTCTTCTCTATTTAGCTCGTTTTTATTAGAATATTCTTTTAAAGCAGCCATTCTTTTTTCAACTTCAACATGTCTTCTTCTAGCCATTGCAGGCATCATAACATACTTATTAGCATCTTTAACATAATCTTTGAGCTGATAATTTTCTTTTTCACAAATTTCAACAGAGCTTTGTGAATGTGAAACTCTTGTTGTTAGGCGAACAATTACAGGAGTGTCAAATTGTTCACTAATTAAAAATGCCATTTTAACAAAATCCTTGCATTCCTGGCTATCAGAAGGCTCTAACATAGGAACCTTTGAAGCTCTGGCATAATATCTGCTATCTTGCTCATTCTGTGAGCTGTGCATTCCAGGGTCGTCAGCTACCATTATTACAAGCCCACCATTTACTCCAGTATATGAAACAGTAAATAATGGATCTGCTGCAACATTTAGTCCAACATGCTTCATTGAACAAATCGATCTAGCACCCCCAATGGAAGCTCCTATAGCAACCTCAAGCGCTACCTTTTCATTTGGTGACCACTCTGAATATATTTCATCATATTTTGCAAGGTTCTCTGTAATCTCTGTACTAGGCGTTCCAGGATAAGCTGCTGCAACTGTGCAACCAGCCTCATATGCTCCCCTTGCTACAGCTTCGTTGCCAAGCATGAGCTTTTTCATTTTGAATTCCCCCATATCATTTGTCTTTTATATTTTAATATTATATATCTATAATTTTTGTCAACCTCTAAACTTATTTCTATAATATTATAAAGTATTCTTATAATATTGTAAATGAAGAAATTGTTCATATAATTAGAGTTTGCCGCTACTACAAACGTATTTCACTATCACTAAATACGATATTATCTATCAAGTTTTCATCTAATAGTGCTAAGAACGAGTCTATCATTTCAGGATCAAACTGCTTACCGGAACAGTCTTTAAGTTCTTGAACTACTTGATTAATATCCATGGCTTTCTTGTAATGCCTATCATGGGTCATCACATCAAACGAATCTACAATGGATATCAGACGGGATAATTTCGGAATGTCAGCTCCTTTTAAGCCTTGCGGGTATCCTGTCCCGTCATACCTTTCATGATGGTATAAAATTTCATCAGCTATATGTATTAATTCATGTGTAGCTCCTGCAATACGGTAACCAATCTCAGAATGTGTCTTCATAATTTCCCATTCATCATTAGTAAGTTTGCCTGGTTTCAGTAATATATCTTCTGGGATACCAATTTTTCCGATGTCATGCAAACTTCCTAATAAAGCCAATTCATCTAGTTCATCCTGGGTTAATCCCATGCGATTTCCTATCAGTATACATATTTGTTTGATCCTCTTGGTATGCTCAACTGTTTCTATACTCTTTTCATGCAACGATTGCTCAAGAGAGGATAAAATAGAACTTCTTGCACTACGACTTTCCAGAAGCTTATTACGGTACATTCGTTCTTCTGCCAGCTTCAATACGGAATCCATATCTTTATGCTTTTTATCTTTTTGTGCACGACCTAATGCAATACTTATCTTTATTGGATAATCGGTAACCTCTTCACATTCTTTTTTAATATTACTTATCAAGTTTTTGATATACACTTCGTCTTTATCTTTCATAAATATTATAAACTCATCACCACCCCAACGAGCTGGAATGTCATCATTAGCACAACACTTTTTTAATATTTCTCCCACCACTCGCAGCAACCTATCCCCATCTTGATGGCCAAAAGTATCATTAATAAGCTTTAAGCCATTAACATCTCCCATAATTATCCAGCTGTTACACTCATCACACTCATCTGCTTTCTTCAGTATATTTTCCATATATGCCCGATTTTTGAGTGTTGTAGTGACATCTGACTGGCTCAAATAAATGTTTTCTTCCTCATATTTTTTTCTATTGGTAATATCAGATATCGTTCCAATAAATCGAATCGGATTTATTGATTGATCAAATTCTACAATCTTTCCTCTAGCCTCAATCCATATCCATTCTCCAGTTTTTTTACACATTCTGAATTCAACTCTTAAATGCTCGAGCTCACAAGTTAAGCATTTCTCCAAACAACTTAAGAATAAGTCTTTATCTTCAGAATGTAGTAATTCAATTAACCTATCGAAATGGATAACATCGCTCTCTTCATACCCAATATCTGAAAGCCAGATAGGACTAATATATATCTGATTCTTTGGTATATTAGCGTCAAAGTATCCATCATTTGTAGCTTCCATAATTAATTTATAGCGTTCCTCTATAATTTTTATCTCCGAATAATGTTTATCAATTTCTTCTAACATAACGTTTGTATTAGCAGCAAGTCTTGATATCTCATCATTTCCTGGAAGATAAATTCTTGCTTTTGTATTTTTGCTATTTCCAACTTTATTCATAAAATTGTAAATGATCTTTAATCGGTTTATTAATAGCTTGTCCACCACAGTTACACATATAACTCCAATTATTCCGAATGCAGTAAAAAAGAAAATACCAAAGTATAAAACTGCTGCTAAGCCCTTTTTATAAGCCTCTCGTTGAGAACTGAGAACTAAAAATATATCTGTTTGTCCATAAATATTGCTTATTCCTGAAATGCTTTTTAATTCATTCTCATTTCTTCCTGTTACAATAGTAGAACCATTAATTAATAATTTCTGATAATCCTGTTTAGATATAGTATTGAGCTCAATACTTTTGGTGTCTTCAATTTTAATGTTTAATTGTAAGACTTCTTCAAGGTAATTAACAAATTCTTGATTAATAATTTTCCCCATAACTAAAATGCCATTATTGGGTGCCTTCTGATCAGACGATGTTACTGGTGAAAATGAAATAAGTACTGGTTTACCTAAAATCATGAGCGTGCCTGTAACGCATTTAGAAATAGAATTTATCCATTTAGAATCTTCCTTTAATTTTAAACTCTTCTCGAGTTCTTGAACAAGTTTATTATTATTCTGAGATTCCCAATTCAATACTTTTTGAAAAATAATATTACCTTGGTTATCAACAAAAAGCATAAAGTTAAGCTTTAAAGTCTCAAGTGTGCTATCTTGAAGATTGCTATCGATATATTTTTCATTCCTATCTTGTATAAATTGATATGTATCATCCCACTCAGACCAATCCAAAATTAAACTTTCTAATGAAGCTTCCTCTTTTTGCAGTATCGTATCTGTACGTTTGTAATCTTCGCCAGCTTTTAGGTTTTCTTGTTTTTGTATGTAATCTATCATTACAATTCTAATAATGGAAGTTGTAATGGTAACAGTCATAACTATACATATTATCACGATTAATTTCACCTTTGATTTAACCCTCAAATTGTCACCCCTAGTATAAAGAAATTTGACTTTACATAATATTTAATTCGAATAACTAAATATTACCCTTTTACAGCTATGGTAATCACTAATAACGAATTACTTGTGACATATTTCGCCATTATAATTACAAATGCGAATAATCAAAAGGCCTTCATGGCTAACCGTTGAAAGCCTTATTTTAGGACTTTAAATAAATATTAAACTAGTTAATATCACATATAATTATACTATTATTCTACAAAATACACAATAAATCCATTTAATATCAGAAATTTTACCAAAGTACAAGAATCTAATCCTCGTATATGATTTCAATCTTTACCTTGTCATAGATATCCTTTGAATTTCTAGGGTTCATATAAGGTGATAAAATCATTAACTCAAGGCTATTTATTCTGTATTTTTTATTTCTTCTACCTTCTTTGGGGTATATTTCAAAGTCAACAATATTCTTAAGAATTAAAGGAACCATTATTCCTCTGGAGCTTAAAAAATTTAATTCAAGTTTTTCTATTTTAGAGTCATACTGGCTGGTCCAATATGGGTTGTAACCAATAGCTATTAATTTACCATCTATACCAAGATCAATACTTCTTAAAGTATTTTGATTTTTGAGCATATTTGAAAAAATGCTTTTTAGCATGTCTATTTCTTTATAATTCAAGCACAATTCCCCCTAGTTGAAGCTTTAACACTCTATGGTATACTATGATGTGTAAACCTATTATGTTACAGACTAATATTTTTCATTAACCATAATCATATTCTTAAATATTTACCGATATATTAGCAGACAATATAAATAAAAATATGGATATTATATATTTATATAAATTAGTTTATGATATAATCGTATAGAAAACTTGGCTTGTGACAAGCTATCGGCGAAGGCAGAGTCCTAGTTGCACTTATACTTTCTTAAAGTGTAAAATTATACTAAACACTTACTAATGAGGAATAATAATGAATACAAGAAAATTTACTTATATAACTACTTTAGTAGTTGGAATCTTTCTTTTTGTACTTGGAAACGTATTTCTATTTTATATAAACAATATAACTCCTGAAACTGGTGGAACAAGCCCTCTAACACGTATACTTGATGGTCTTAATGGTGCAAAAAAGAATGAGCCTATGAATTTTCTCTTACTAGTGGGAGACAAAGCTAGTGGCAATACTGATACCATGCTTGTAGCCAATTATAATCCCACTTCAAATCAAATAAGTATTGTAACTATCCCGAGAGATACAAAGGTCAAAATAGAACATAGTTCAGTTCCCAAAATAAACTCTACCTATGCTGCCGGTGGACGTGAACACGAGGGTGCTAAGTATGCTTCTGAAATTGTAAGCAATTTGACTGGTATAAATATAAATTATTATGTACATTTAAATATATCTTCTATCAAAAGAATTACCGACATGTTGGGTGGCGTATATTTTGATATTCCAGCTGACCTGAGATATGATGATCCTGCACAGGATTTAGAGATAAATCTGAAAAAAGGTTATCAGCTTCTTGATGGTGATATGGTTGAGCAACTACTTAGGTTTAGAAAACCAAGGGAGAGTAAGTACTCCCATGCTGAGTTAGTGGAGTTAAAAAAATTCTATGATGGAAGTGATATCAAAAGATCTGAAATGCAAGTTAAATTTATCAAAGAATTTATTAGCCAAAAGTTTAAAATTCAGTACTTGCCAAAATTTAATTCGGTGATAAACTATGCTTTTCAAAATATTATTACAAATATGACTTTAGCTGATGCACTTAAGCTTAGCAGTGGGCTTATAGAAGTTTCATCTGATAATTTTAACTCCTTTAGATTAGATGGAGAAGATAAGGTTATAAATGCTGGATGGTATTATGTTTACAATGGTAAGTTCATTAATATCGATACAAAAGAATCAATAACTGCATCTGAAGTAGTTGCTGAGTATTTTTACTCTACAAACGGGATTGTGACCCCTTCAGGTGATTTAATAGTTCCAGATGAGGAATCTGAACCTTCAACCAGTACCAAGAAGCCTACAAAAGCTAAAAATAAAAACCCATCGAACACTCAGACTGATACTAAAAGCAATGGAAAAGATAAACCTTAAAAGATAAACCTTAATAGTTTTCTTAAGTAGGATGTGAAAAAAGCTATAGTAACAAAGGGCCTGCCCTTTGTTACTATAGCTTTAAAATTTTAAATGGATGGTTTCTAAGTTCTATGTCTAGGTGACCTCTTTACTAGAACAGCTGCTTTGGTTATAGCTGATATAACGTCAACCTCAAACTGATTTTTAAGAGAATTCACTTTGGAGTACAGTTCACCTTTTTCTGTAGCAATATACTTTGGAGGTAAATCATTTAGAGCAATAGCTGCTATATCCATAACACATGCCTCACATTTGCACATATTAATATCATCAAGAACACCTTCTATCAAATTGAGAACTACTTCTTCCATATAATTTTTTATTGTTACCATTTCAATCCTCCTATACATCATTAGTACTAATTTCATATTAATACCAATACTATTATTCGATATTAATCATGTAAATCCTCTAATTTATTTATAAGATTTAATATTTCTAGTGCTTGCTGCCTAGCTACTGCTTTACCCGTCCATATTTCAAAAGCTAAAAGACCTTGATTTATTAACATGCCAAAACCGTTTCTTGTTTTACAGCCACAGCTTTCTGCCTGCTCTAAAAACTTAGTTTTCGTAGGACTATAAACCACATCATATACTAACTGATTACTATCAAAATCAAATATAAAATCAAAAGGTGTTGAATCAAGATATGTACTCATTCCAGCTGGTGTGGTATTAATGACAATTTCAGAGTTCTTTTTTTCTTCTAAAAACTGTGATGTGTTGGGATTTACGTAGCTGACAACACTACCATAATTATTCTTTACCAGATCGACAATGTTTAACGCATGTTGCTCTGTTCTATTTGCTATAGTTAAATGCTTTATACCTTCTGCAGCTAGCTTTATAGTCAAAGCCCTCGCAGTTCCTCCTGCACCTAATATCAAAACTCTCTTACCTTTAAAATTAGTATTAAAACCATCTTTAAAATCCCGCACAAAGCCTTCTGCATCAGTATTATAACCTTTTAGCTTACCATTGACATTTTTCACTGTATTAACTGCTCCCATAAGTAAGGCATCATTTGAAATATCATCTAAATACTTAATAATATCCTTTTTATATGGAACGGTCACATTGAAGCCAATAAAATTCTGGGCCTTTAAACCATTTACTGCGTTTTCTAAACACCCTTTATTTACGAGTATTGGTACGTAAATGGCGTTTATATTAAACTGGTTGAATAGTGTATTATGAATAAATGGAGATTTCGTATGTTCAACTGGGTCGCCTAATAATCCAAAAAGTGCTGTCTTACCATTAACTACACTAACAATATCCATTGCGAAACCCCTCTTTATCTTCTAAAAAACGCTGATTATTATATAACTCAAACTAAGTCACTTTATTAATATAGCATTAGTATTTATATTTTATTAATATTATTTTATTAAAAAAGCTATTTGCTAAATTTGTTTTTCTCAATTTGTAGTCTATTTTTCTTCCACTGTGTTCTTCTATTAATTTTATCTTCTATCTTTCTTTTAAAACTACTAAGAACTAACTTTTCAGGTCCTCTTTTCAGCCTAACAAACAAAATTTCTTTTTTGTCTATAGGCTTTACCAGAATAGTAAACATATTTGCTTTGTTACCACCATGAATATCTGTAAAAATTTGGTCCCCTACTACAGCTATATTTTCAGGTTCAAGTCCCATTTCTTTTGCCGCCTTCAGGAAAGCTTTGCCGGCAGGTTTATACGCTCTGTGTATAGCTGTTACATCAAGGTTTTTATTGAACCTAAGCACACGCTTTTCAGTGGCATTTGATAATATGCAAACTTTAAAACCCTTGCTCTTAAGTCCTGCAATCCAAGAAATTGCATTTTCATCAGCATCTTTGCTATGCATGGGAACAAGTGTATTATCAATATCTAAAATAAAGCCTTTAATACCTTGTTTTTTAAGCATTTCAATATCTATATGCCGTATACTATCACAATATAAATCAGGGTAATATTTTTCAATCATTTTTCTAATTTCCTCCATATTAATCTCTCATATGATAACAAAAGTATCGTTTTTGTACAATACTTATTCAAAAATCAAAAGCTTATTATTTAGACATAAATCTAAGTCAAGTATCTTTCGCTGACCATTAAAGAATTTGATTTCTACGGTCTGCCTCTCCTTTGAATTCCCATTAATTGCAACAACAATGCCTTTCCCAAACTTCATATGCTGCAGAATAACTCCCTCTCCAATACCATCTATTATGTCCTTCTGAATAAGTTTTACAACCTCGTTTACAAAAACAGATCGGAGGACTTTTTGATTATTTAGTGTTGCAGGAAAAACTAAGTACAGCTCATACCTTGCTCTTGTCATACCGACGTAGAAAAGCCTTCTTTCCTCTTCCAGCATAGACTGATCTTTATTTTCCGAAGCCTTTTCTACTGCCTTATCTCCCGGAATTTCGCTATTATTCAGATCTATCAAAAATACGCAATCAAATTCCAGTCCCTTTGAGGAATGAAATGTGCTGAGTGTTATATTACTTTGCTTTTGTATTTGCTTTCCGTTTGCTGTTCCTTCAAATAATTGATCCAATTCCTGTAGCCGAACCAAGAAAGAAGAAATTGTTTGACAGCTCGCTGATAATCCCTGTAAAATGCCAAATAGCTTGTTCAAATATTCAAATGATAACCCTACAATTTCGCAATATTCCTTAATACTATCTAAATATTTAAAATTGTTCTTTATATATTCCAGTGCTGCATATGGCCTCTTTTTTGACAACGAACTAAATTCTAGTTTTAACTCTAATAAAGTATTAATCTGAAATTGTTTCAAGTCGATATTTTTCATAATACAATCAATTACTGATTCATTAGGGTTGCCTACTACACATTCCAGCATTGATTTTGATATATATCGATTCATCCTGTAATAAATTTTCGAAAACGCCTCAATATCTTGCTGATCAAGCGCAAACATCAGAAAAGCCACCACATCTTGTACCAACCAATGCTTAAAGAAAAACAACTTGTTTTGCTTTATTTTAAACGGAATTTCGTTTCTGTCTAAAATATCTGCAATGAGAATTGATGACAAATTATTTCTATATAATATAGCATGATCCTTACTTTTATTCTGAGATAGATCCTGTTTTAGCTTGTCTAAAACCAAAGCCAACTGAGCTTGCTCATCTTCTGGATTAAGAATAATAGCATCACATTTTGCTTCATTTACAGTAGTGTGATTTTTATCAAACCTGTTTTTATTCAACTTAATGAAGGTACTGCTTAGCTCAACTAAATTTTTTGATGAACGATAATTGTTTTCTAAACGAAAAATATTACAATTTTCAAATTGTTTTTCTATGTCCAGAATATATTGAGGTTCTGCACCTCTAAACCCGTAAATTGACTGATCATCATCTGCTACGATAAAGAAGTTATTACTTTCATTTATTAAAAGTTTCAGAACCTCGAACTGGATTTTTGATAAATCCTGTCCCTCATCTACTTGAATAAATTTGAATCTGCTTCTATAATAATTTAATATCTCTGGGCATTTTGTTAAAATACTATATGCATAAGTCAACATATCATCAAAATCTATCATTAGATTACTTTTCTTAAATTCATCATACGCTTTGTATATCTGAGTAAATTTTTTAGTATTAAAAGTAATTCCATCAAAATCCTTAATCATTTTATTTTTAACAAATCCAATTTCATTAATTAGGCTCTCTAGCTCATCGTCACTTATTTTAGAATTATTAATACTCAAATATATATCCTTAAGAAGATGCTTTTTATTAACCTCCTCGTCGCTACCTTCAATACGTCTTAGTTTCTGCCCCTTCATTCTCTCATAGTCTCTGATTACCTTATTGCAAAAGCTATGTATTGTGGCAAAATGTACCTTACCTTCTATTTCACTACCATAAAGCCTTTGAAATCGCCTTTCCATTTCAAGCTGTGCTGCTTTATTAAAGGTCAACGTCAAAATGTTTTGAGGCTTTACGCCAGAGTGCAAAATCAAATATGCGACTCTTGTTGTTATAACGGTAGTTTTTCCCGAACCAGGCCCAGCAAGTATCAGAGCTGGTCCTTCTACATGGGACACCGCTTTTTCCTGCTGTTCATTTAGATTTATATTATATCTATCTTTAAGTGCATCAAAAAAATTCACGAATTATCCATCCTATCCCAAAACTGCTCCAGATTCATTTCTAAATCTCGAGTATTTTTTACTTTCATATGGTGTTCCCAATGCTTTGGAAATAAACCTTTATAGTTTTGATGAGAAAATCTTTCATCTAGTAATAATACCATACCAATATCCTCTTCCGAGCGAATTACTCTTCCTGCTGCTTGAAGTACCTTATTCATACCAGGAAACATATATGCATTTTCATAGCCCATTCCATTTTTTTGTTGAAAATAGTTCATTATTATGTCTTGCTCAGTGCTTAGCTGTGGAAGGCCTACTCCAACAATAATTGCACCAATTAGTCTGTCCCCTTTCAAATCAATCCCCTCAGAAAATATGCCACCTAAAACGCTAAAGCAAACTAAAAACTGTGTGTTATTAGGTTGAAACTTGTTAAGAAAGCTTTCTCTTTCCTCTTCCGACATAGCGCTTTGTTGAAGCATGGTTTCAATTTGTGGATACTTTTCAGTGAACCTTACGTAAACCTCTCTCATATATTTATATGAAGGAAAATACACCATATAGTTTCCAAATCTTTTATCAATAGCTACCTTTATAATTTCTACAATTTTATCATAGCTATTCTCACGATTTCTATATTTAGTTGATATATTAGCATCAACAAGTAAGTGAAGATTTTTGTTGTCAAAGGGTGACAGCAAGTTAATGTTATAGTCCTCTTTATCTCCACCTAAAACGTCCATAAAGTAGCTAAGTGGTGTTAACGTTGCCGAGAAAAACATTGCTGTTTTGCCTCTCTTGACAGCATCGGCCAACAAGTATGACGGATCGATACAAAATAGCTTTACTCGTACTTCACTATCCCTAGCTTCAATAAAGGTCACATATCTTTCATCATAAAACTCTGATATTTTTAAGAAGGAAATGGAATTAAAGTACACCTCCAACAATAAATCAAAACCTTCAATATTTTTGCTTTGATTCTTTAGTATCCACTCTTCCGCTTCATTTATAAAGTTCTGTAACATTTTATATAAATCTTTTAATTCATCCTTATTAATGATAAAGCCCTCATCACAGCACTGTTTTCTTAATGTAATCATATAGGAATTTATTTTATTTAGTAACTTAGCTATCTTGGGTTGTTTATCTTTCATCAGCTTCTTTGCTTCCCAAAATGCAGACTTATTTATCTGTGCAGAAAACATTTCTCGTGCTCTGTCAACTAGATTGTGTGCTTCGTCAATGAGAAAGGCATAGTCTCCATTGTTATTCAAAAAGAATCTTTTCAGATATACCCTTGGGTCAAAAGCATAATTGTAATCACAAATAATCCCATCAGACCATAACGATAAATCAAGTGCAAATTCAAAAGGGCAGACCTGATGCTTTAAAGCATACTCTTCAATAATTTCTCGTGACAAATACTCTGTATTCTTCAGAATATCAAGTAGAGCAGCATTTACCCTATTAAAATGTCCTTTTGCATATTCACAAAAATCTGGATTGCAGCTGCCTTCTTTATTAAAACAAATCTTATCCTTTGCTGTAAGCGTAATGGTTCTAAACCTAAGCCCAGTGCCTCTCATTTTTGAGAAGGCCTCCTCGGCTACTTGCCTAGTAATAGTTTTAGCTGTTAGATAAAATATTTTTGAAATATGCTGCTCTCCAACGGCTTTCACTGCAGGAAACAGTGTAGAAATTGTTTTTCCTATGCCTGTTGGAGCCTGTACAAACAGCTTCTTTTCCTGCATTATGGTTTTGTAGACAGCCACAGCCAATTCTCTCTGACCTTTTCTATAAGTATCAAAAGGAAACTGCAAGTTTTTGATAGACATATCTCTTTGAGTATTCCAAGTATCTAGCATGCTTGCCCAAACGAGATATTTGTTTAGCACTTCACTCACAAAGGCTTGAAGTTCAGCAAGTGTGAGCTGTTGTCTGATATGCATTATCTCTTCTGAATCTATTTGAAAGTATGTTAATTGAACACAAATTTCTGGCAGCTCATTCTGCATAGCATAAATAAATGCATAACACTTAACCTGTGCCCAGTGTAGCAAACTAAAAGCATCATCTATATATTCAAGTGGTCTTGATGTTGATTTTATCTCATCAATTACAATACCTTCTGATTCTGTAATTATGCCATCTGCGCGACCTTCCAGCTTAATTATCAAGCCTTCAATTTCATAATCAAAAGTCAACGGAACCTCTTTGTTATACTTATCGCCGCTTTCCTTCTGAATTTTCTGATGAATCCGAGTGCCTTCCAACATTCGATTTGATGAAACAAGCCTATTGTCAATATCTCCTGACCTAAGTACCAGCTCAACTAAATTTCTTATTGAAATTTTTATCTGCGATTTTTCCATAGTTCATCCTTGTATATTTAATAATCGAACATTTGTTTACTATATAAATATACATTTCTTTTAGTGGTTATTGCAATGTTTTTTTTGAACAAGGAATATTGATTATACCATTTCTAATATTTCAACTGTATACTTTCCACTTTGCGCTTTTACTTCAACAATATTACCAACTTTTTTACCTAATAACGCTTTTCCCAAATCAGATTCAATACTTATACGCATATTCACAGGGTCTATATCCATAGTAGTCACTAATGTTACAACCACTTCATCTTCATCCTCAATGAATCTTACTCTGGCTTTACTATTAATTCCTATTATTGATTTATCTATATTTTTACTATCTACTATTGTTGCTGTTGAAATCATAGTTAATAAATGTTGGATTCTATTATCATTTGCAGTAAACCTTTCACAAGCTTCTTTGTATTCAGCATTTTCTGACCTGTCTCCATGAGCGGCAGCTACTAATTTGTCTTTTGCTATTTCAGCTCTTTTTACTGTCATTCTATATTCTAATTCTTCTCTTAATTTTGCAATGTTTTCTTCTGTTAGTGTATGATTCATAAATTACTTAACCCCCTGATAAAATTGTATAAAAATGTTAATTTATTGTTCATTTATTCGTGTCCCATTGTTTATAAATATTGTACCAAAATATTAATACAGTCATTCTTCGTATTTTAATACATATTGAACTACTTTGCACTATTAAATATTCAAGTTTACCATACTAAACCGGTGACAACTGTTCACAGAAGTAATCAACAATTATCTTTTGCAGTTCATCGGCTTTTTTAATTGGGTGTTCAGATTATGCCTTTAATAAGATCTACTCAAATATAAATTTTGTTATACGAAAATAGCCCCGTTAAAAAAGAGGCTATTTCGCATTTTTAGTGTATTTTTATAATTAAACTCTTTGGTGCTGTTGAGGACATATGTTTGCTTTTATTAATCAACAGTTAAATTTACCGCATGAGCTTTCTCCTTGTTAAGCTTATTCTCAAGTAACTTTTTACCAATATATACTGCTCCTTCAGTACCAAGCACAGTTGCGCCACCTATCAAAAAACCTTTAGCGATATCATTTTTCTCAACCTCTTTTACAACCCCTTTACCTAATGTTTGTATTAATTTCAATAATTCCATTCGCTTACCTCCAAATAAATATAATTAATATAATATATTATTCTTGAGTAAGAAATGTTTACATAAATTAGATAATATAATTATAACTTAGTTCGCTATTTTAACTTTACATGAACGACAAGAACCTATCTAGTAGATAAGCTCTTGTTGATCAGTTTAGAAAGTTTGCGAAGTAACTTAAAATAAGATTATCCTCATTTTGTAATTTCAATATATCCTTTATCTATGTAATCCTTATAGTTATCTTTAATGCAATCTTTAAAAGCATCTGACAAGTTGAAATATTGTAGTAGTTGACATACAACTTCACAAAGTTGAAATGCTTCAAGTGCTAAATGTTCCTTGTTGTCAGAATTTTCTTTTTTAATTGAAATCCCTTTCCGTTCGTAGTGATTTAATTCCCAAACAACTTCGCCTGCTTCTTCCAATATTCTGCAACCGTTTTTAAAAGGTTCATCTCCATTTGGAAAACGGTTTGTCTGTGCTTTTGCGATCTTCATTAACATTTCTAAATAATCACTGTTTTCCATTTGATTCGTCCCCCATCATAGTCGTTCATTATATAATTAGTCTTTTCATACCAACTTTTATTTTACCATTATTCAACATGTTTTACAGCATATATTACAAATACTCCACATTTACCCCTTTATCCCATGTATACCACCACTAATACAACTGGATAATTATTTCTAGCTTCCTCAGGAGTTAAAAATCTACTAGAAAAACTCACACAAGGAACAAACCCTTTTGACTCCTCTAAGGGTTTATTCCTTGCCGTTACAAATTTGATTAAGAATTATAATATGAATTAAATTATGATTATAGAAAGTTATTCTTCCGACTATTCCATATTGAATAGTTGGTTTCTTATTTACTAAACATTTTCAACAATCGTAGATAGTGGTTTGCTTCACGTAAGGTATGGTCTCCTAATAATGGTATAATTATAGACTTAATTTTGCATTCCAATATCCCTTGTGTACCCTGTGCCTTAAAGTCTCGAATTTCCTTTGTTGCTTTTAGACTATCCTCTGTAACCTTCTCAATTGGTATGGTCTTATCCATCGCTTGTTTTGCTTCATTCGTTAATTGATCAAATTCATTTCCAAAATTATTTGCCGCAATAATTAACTCATTTTCAGTTGGGTCAAGTAATCCACGGATGAATTTTGAGTGCTCAGCCATAATTCTATTCCAGAAGAACTCTTGTTCATACATTTCTATTTCTGCGTTTATTTCTTCTCTGCTTTGAAGCCTTTGTACAATCCTCAAATAGAATTTTGCTTCCCGTAAAATATGGTCAATTAGCAGTGGATAATTGACTGTAAACATTTTGCAAGATAAAACATTTGATAAAATAGTAGTCTTAAAATGTATTATTGCAGTAATTAGTTTTATTGCTTTTTGATTTAACATATATACTCTTTGTTCAAGCATTGAATTACCTGACAACAGTCCTCCACCCATTAACCCAGCTTCAGCTTGTGTGAGTTTTGTTTGAATGTCTACTCCCGTATAATATGCTGATGCCATTTCGGCATTTAGTGTATATTGTGTAATGACTTCTCCAGATTGAAGAACTGCAGGACTAACGACTCCGTTTGATAAAGAAATCACTTCCCTTAAAAGAGCATCAAATTCCTTTCTAAAAGCATCTGCCTGCTCAGTAAAATTACTATCCTTTGGTGTAAACCCAACCTCAAGGAAAAATGAGTGTTCTTTCATTATCCTTGCAAAAAAAAGGTGTATCTCTAAAGATTGTCTAACAAAGTCCGCACCTGATAACATACCAATACCTCCTATAATATCTTTCATTCACTCGTATTATCTCTCCTAATCCCCTATTGGAAAAAAGCTAATAAAAATCGATCAGTATATTATCAGTTTATTAACACATTATGTAAAGTGTTACATTCACCAAAAGCACATTCAAACTTGATGTTGATTTCATATAAAATATTATAGGTTCTGATAGGAAAAAATTCCGAAAAGGCTCCTACAATTAAATTTATCTAAATTGAATATTATCTTATTTGATACCAATAATGATAAAATGGAAATATTAATTGAGAACAGATATTATGAAGGAAATTCTTATACCGTTTATGAATTAAACGGTAGCGGCCACTTTAAGGGTTTTTCAAACGGCTGGAGAGTATAAGCAGAACCACTTTCACAATCTCGTAAAAGTGGTTCTGCTTTTCTTTATCAAATATATTCTACAAACTCATTTACAACTTTCCTATAGCCTCTAACTCCTTGTTTTGAAGTATCAGCCTTTCCAATAGTAATTAGAAGTACTGGAACTAAATTATCAGGAATATTTAAGAGATTTCTAACTGCTTCAGGGTCAAATCCAATCATTGGGCAGGTATCCCAACCTTTATCTTTTGCGACCATCATGAACATCATAGCAGATAGGCATGAATTTCGAATAGCCTCATCGTGTTTAAAGTCGTCTCCACGTCCCTCATACAACCCAAGTATAGTGGATATTGTACTGTCGTATTCCTGCTTATTTAAAATATTCAAATTGAGCATACCCTCGTATAAATTTTCTGCATTTTTATATTCATCCTTGTTTCCTAAAACAATTACCGCTGCTGATGCTGTATGTATTTTATATTGTCTAAATGCAGCCTCCCTCAGCTTCTCCTTTTTATCCGGGTCACAAACTACAATATATCTTGTGTGTTGCAAATTAAAGCATGATGGAGTATATCTAACAAGCTCAAATATCTCGTCTAATTCTTTTTTACTGATTTTTTCACTCTCAATAAAGTTTATTGCTGAGCGTCTTTCCTTAATTAAACTTTCCAATTCCATATGTTGGCCTTCTTTCTTGAGTTTTAATTGTAAATAAACTTTGATTATTTATACCTTGAAAACACCACAAATATATGTTTTTCCTGCAAAACATAATATCTAATAATCTTTTGCCTACTGTAAGATAATACCCCATATTATTCTTATCTAACAAGTAAACAATCTATTAATTATTTTTTAGGGTTTCAAATATCCCTCTCTAATAGAAGCTTCAATGATTTCTTTAGCATATTCCCAGAGTTCTGGTGCATTTTCTTCCAGCAGACTATTGCGTTTGAGTACCTTTTCACTTGTAACACCTGGCTTTTGCCAAGTATGTCCATTCGTATTATAGTTAAGGATTAGTGGCTGCATTCTATCAAGACAAGCAGCAAACCTAGCTTCTGGCGTATTCAGTTCTTCAAACTCTCTCCATAGGTTCCAGATTTCATGAGCTTGGTCATCTGGCAATATATTAAATAATCGCTTTGCTGCCTTTTGTTCCCTTTCAGACTTATCCTCATACCCCTTCTCATCGTAGCAAAATGTATCCCCTGCATCAATTTCAACAAGGTCGTGAACAATTGCCATCTTAACCACCTTTAAAATGTCGATATTTTTCTCTATCGAATACTCAGATAGAAGAATTGCCATAATGGCTAAGTGCCAGGAATGCTCTGCATCATTCTCATTTCTTGTTGTACCGATAACGACATTCTGACGGAAAATCTTTTTCATTTTATCTATTTCAACAATAAACTGAATTTGTTTCATTAGTCTTTCATTTTTCATATGTTTACCACTCCTATAATAATAACTTACCTCAAGTATCTCACAAAATAATTCTTTCATCAATTCTTCTAACAAAGCTATAAGTGTAATTGTCAAAATTCTTTCCCCAAAATCTCAAAGCTGTTGGATTAATCGTTTCGCAGTCTACACCTAAACGTTTTACGCCATCCTTTTTCAGCGTTTCCAAAACAAAGGATAGTAAACTCTGAAGTATGTTTTTTCCACGATAGTTTTCCTTTAAATATGCTCCACAGACACTTAACATATCAGGTTCATCAGTAATAAAGTTTTCTCCGCCCTTCATTATCTCTATATAGCCTATTATATCTGATTTATCCTTGGCGATAAAGAAACGAGACTGCCGTCCGCTACTCTTTGCAATAAAATCCTTTTCTGAAAACTCCTCATTAGGAAAATATGTAGGACTCTTTCTTAAATGCTTAACTAAACCGTTTTTAAGTAACAACAAACAACCGGCATCAATATAATGTATTTCCTCATAAATATATTGCGTGTTAAGTTGAATATCAAGCGGTTTGTCAACATTTCTAACCGCATCGGAACATCTGATGCCAAATCCATTCATCGTCAAAGATGATGCTACCTCAGCATTATGGCTATATGTACAAATTGCAAAACTCAGGATTTCTTCCTTAATCATTTCCTCTGAAGCATGTTGAAATAACATTGATGCTGTTTTACCTCTGTTATCTCCACCAACAGCATTTGCAAACAAAGGAGAAAATGAGCCTTTTACATTTCCGAAGTGACCGTCCCAACCTCCCCAAAAGCCTAAATAGCCTATTAGTTTTCCTTTTTCAAGTGCTACTACTCCATAATTGCTCCTAAACATATCATTCAGAGAATTAGTCAGAACATCATGATAATTCTTCTCATACAAAGCTTCAATATGTTTCTGCTCCATGTTATACTCGGCTTGAGCAAGCTTTACTGCATCTTCTACATACTTTTCATTTAATTTTTCAAATATCATTTTTTCACCTCATAAATTATAATAATCTTATGTTTTTAGAGAGCGTTATTTCCTATCTATTTTATAAAACATATCCTGTTCACCATTGAAATCTTGCAAGCCAATACATGTCATCCCAATTTTATCCATAACCCTCATTGAAGCATTATTTTTGGGGTTAACCATACCGTAAATTAATTCTATATCAGTTGATATAAATGCCTTTTCAATAACAGCTTTCCCTATTTCAGTTGCATACCCATTACCCCAAAAAGAAACGCCAAATTGCCACTCAAGTTCAGGTTGTTTTGATAAATATGGATTTAATCCTGTTAACCCAATTATTGAATTGCAACTTTTTAAAACACAAGCTCCATGGAATAGCTCAAGCGTTTTAAAATTTTTATTCAGCATATATTTTATGTAATTAATTGCACGTTCTTTGGTCCATGATGTATCACTTGTGTATGTATGTACTCGGCTATCTGACATAATTCCGTATATTGCTTCTGCATCATCAAGTTCCCACTGTCTAATATAAAATCTTTCAGTTTCCAAATAAATATAACTCAATAAATTCAACCCCTTAATTTTAATATTTTGATATTTAAATTTTCCCATTCCTCATTTCCTTTAAAAGCATCGAAAGCTTCTTCTCCTGCAAAGTATTGAAGAAACCACATCTGATCTGTTTCTATTAACTTCATTATATTATCAATAGTTTCCTTCATCCTTGAAGCTTTTGCCCAACACGTCGCGGATAACCAATAATAATTAGGTTGTACTTTATTCATTTCTTCATAATATGTCGCCCACTCAGCCCACTGTTCTGAGTTTAAGTCTGTGACATTTTCGATAGGTGGAAAAGGGGTAAAGGTATCACGCTTATTTATTAATTTAAAACCAACTTTCTCTGCAATCTTTATTGACCCAATATTTGTATCAACACAATGCCATCCTATCTCCTTAATTCCTTTAGATATACAGGAACTAACTGTAGCTGCCGCTACAATTGCTCCTAATCCCATTTTTTTATAATTACCATCGGTTGTTACTCCTATTTCTATCTTGTCACCTACAATACAGTCCACTAAACTCCAACTTATGATTTTTTTATCCTCTCTTATATATGAACCCAAGCAATAATCTTTATATCTATTTAGGTCATTAATCTTAAACCAATCTCTTATTTTATCACTATTTTCAAAGTCCAACCCATTCAAAGTATTAACATTAACATATTCTAAGGTGTATTGATTATTTAAGTTTTCGACAAAATTATTATATATGAGTTTATCAAATTTATAGTTTCTTCTGACATACTTTCTCATTGCAATATTTCTGTGAATTTCATGCAAATTATTTTCCCATTCTTTATCATCGCAGGTTATTGAGTCAAAAAAATCAAGTTTATTTTTAATCTCACTATTAAATAATTTATTGTTTGCTTTACCAGCGACCACATTACATTCTGGCGTAAAAATTAGAGTTGATAATGGAAACTCTACATCATCAGCATAAATTGCCCCCTCTGAACTACCACTTATTACGGCTTTTATAGACAATTCATGGTTTGTATTCTTTATTAAGCCCTCAACCTTATTAAAATTGCTTTGTTCTAATTGATAAATCATACTAAAAATGCCCCCTTTGTTTTATATTTGTTTGTAAACTACCCAGTCTCCAACTGTAGGTAATTGATTTTTCTTTGAAGCTGTAAAATAGAATTTACCCGCCAATTTAGCATTAATTGTTCCACCTTCATAAAACAACAAGTAATTATTTTTTTGCTGTGATGCAACTCTTGCAGGGATAAAACAGCCTACTTCAAATTCACTATAATTCTTTTCAAAGTAATTGTCCCATCCTAAATCTATTAGATTCATATTATCTCCTCCATCAAAATGCACATAAAAATCCCACAGAAAATAACCTCCTGTGGGATACGAAATTTTGGCATAAAAAAAGCACGATAACCTTACCATGCCATTTGTATATGTCGTATTAAAATATCAGGCTTAAGGGTTAAATTAGATTTGACAAAAGATATCATTAATAAACCAAACATAAATAATTTTTGTTTGATATAATAAATATATTTGTCCGATATTAAATTATAAGTTTCCACCTCTATGATTGTTTTTTATTACGTTTGTCATTTCTATTTTTCCCTTCGTGTGCTAAATTTGAAAATCAATTAATATTATATTGGGTATATCTTACATTGTCAATATAATCCAAATCTTTTGTTTCCTAATTTTAATAAATATTAACTGGAATTGTAATATATGTAATGTTAAAATTATGTTGTTCAATAAAATTACCTGAAATATCCATATATGTATATTTATAATTTGGAGGAAAATAGATGAAGCAAATTATTGGAATTATTTTAAGTTTCTTAATTTTAATAAATCAATTTGTACCTGTGAAGGCAGAACAAACAACTGTCAACACTTCTGATCCCTCAAAGTGGCAGATAGATAAAAATGTATCTAGTGAAAATCTAAATAGTGTATCCTGCTTTAAAAACAAGTTATTCATTACTGTCGGAGCTAACGGGACAATTAGGACCTCGTCTGATGGCTTAACCTGGTTAACAAATGAAAACATTTTATACAATTGTTCAAATGAATTGAATGATATTGTCTGCACTAACGACCAAATTATAGTAGTTGGAGATAAAGGCACTATATTGAGATCAACAGACGGAACTGATTGGTCAATAATTAAGCCTATTTCCAGTAACTCAATTAAAAAAATAATCTATGGAAAAAATATTTTTATTGCATTTACTGATAAAAATGGAGAAACTCTCACATCTAAGGATGGCATCAACTGGATATTAGGGAAAATCAGTTCAAAACAGCAGATTTCTGATGTCGTATGGAATGGCAAAGTATTTGTTACGGTTGGTGGAAGCGGAGAAATCTGCACATCAATAAATGGTTTAGTCTGGCAAGTAAAACTCTTAAAAAATAAACCCAATTTAGCTAAAATCGTATGGAATGGAAAAATGTTTGTTACCTTTGGAACCACCGATGTAATTACAAATAATTATATTTATACTTCTGGGCAATACATAGCTACATCTAAAGATGGATTTTCTTGGAGCATTAAAACAATTAAAACCAAATTTATACAAAAGGACTCTGAAGAAATAGATATTTGTGGATGTCAAAATATTATATGGAATGGTAAGTCATTTGTTATTATTCTTTTTGAGCAAACTGGTTACGCACCTATTAATGATGGCGATATAATTACTTATATATCAAATAACGGTTTAGATTGGAAGCGAAATACAACTAATTTGGGCTGTAATTCCATAATTACAGTATGGACTGGTAGTGAATTAATAGCTGCATGCAATTACTGGGCTCGTCCTGGATATTATTATGGTCAAACAATCTACATTTCAAAAGATGGGATAAATTGGGATACGGTACTAAATGAAAATAAGGACGGTAGTAAAGCTTCTGACATTATTTTCAATAATGGAAGAACTATCATCGTAGGAGATCTTGGTGAAATTAGTAGCTCGACCGATGGATTAAACTGGGATAAAGCTGATAGTATCCACTTACCACTTCTTTGGAATGGCAAAAAATTTATATCTGTTGGTGTATTTGGTGGAGATACAGATAATATATATTCATCAAATGATGGTTTGTCATGGAAAAAAGAAAATAAAATTAAAGGGGATGTGTGGGTTGATAATTTAACGTGGTCAGGACAGGAGTATATTACTTTTGATAATACTTCCATATCCACCTCCAAAGATCTCATCAAATGGGATAAAACAAAGTTTAAAGATACCGACAAAATTTATAATGATATAGGAAGTATTCGTGCCCTAGCCACTGATGGAAGCTTGTATTTACTGGCTGGTGAAAAAGGAACAGCAATATCAAAGGACAAAAAGAATTGGGTATCAAGGAAAGCAGCAAATTTTTATAAGACCATAATAATCGGTAAAGATAATTTTGTTGCCTTAAATTTTTATGGTCAAATTGATAAGTCTATTGATGGTCTTACATGGAAACGTGTAAAACTTAAAGATTCTGACGGCTCAATTAATAAAATTATATATGTAGGAAATCAATTCATTGGTGTTGGATCTAATGGAGCCATACTATATTCAAAAGATGGCTCCACCTGGGTTAAAGCTGATAGTACTGTTAATAAAACTTTAGTTGATGTGTGTTGGACTGGTAAGGAGTTCATTGCGATAGGTGAAAACGTAATTGTAACCTCTGAGGATGGCCTTAAATGGCATCAGGAAGTGCCACCTGTAAATTTTTATTTAGCCTACATCTCAAGTTCTCATTTACGATTTATGTGTGCCAATAGTGAAATAGCAATCATTTATTGTAATGGTAAATATCTATACAAATCAATGAAATGACTACTGAGAAGATAATCACTCAAATGGACTTTCTAACAATGTACACTCCTTCGTTTTTGGGTCTATTCTCATCATACAGCCCAAAGGTAATATAACTTTGGGGTCTGTATGTCCAAAATCCATGTTAACAACTATTGGAATATCCGAGGCATTAAATTCATCTCTCACAATACTTAAAATAATGCTATTAAGTTCTTCTTTTTCTACATTGGAATAGTCTTTAGGTCTGCCGAAAATAATACCCTTTACTTTATAAATTATACCATATAAACTATTCATTTCGTTTGTATTATTTTTTATTAGGATATTTAAATTTATATTGTATAACTCTCTTGGTACAAGAATCAACGCATTCACCACATAAAATACACTCTGAGTTATCCATACTATCTTTTTGTACCATTTCATTCACCTCAAGACTCATAGGGCATTTTTTTGTGCAAAGCTTACAATTAATACATTTTTCTTTATTAGTGTCGAGGTGTAGTGAAGGGTATTTTAATTTCTTTTTTATTTTTGTACCAATTATCATAAACGGAGACATCCAGCAAATGTAGTGGCATCCAGCGCGTCTTCCAGCTGCAAAGTTTAGAATAACAAACAAAGCTACAATGAAATAATAAATAATATATGCACCAGGTTCGGAAATTGAAATTCCATATTGCGTTTGGTATGTAAAATTAAGCCGTTTTGGTCCACTTTTTGATATAAATATCAATGCGATTGTTATAATCCACGGAGCCCAAATAAAGTATTTTATCCAATTACACTTACCACCTTTTGCTCTTTTATCAGTCACAATTGCACAGCTGTCCATAATACCTCCAGCAGGACAAACCCATCCACAAAAAGCTCTTCCGAAAAACAGTGATGCTATGAACATACAAGCAAACATGATGAAGCTACCTGAAATTATTCCTTCCAGGCCCGCTAAAATAATCAGATATGGAGATAAATAATATATTGTTACAGGAAACAAAAGTAACGAAATAAACAAAACTGCTTTTCTAATTTTTTGTCTTTTCATGATATTACCCCTTTACATTAAAATTTTTAACTTAAATTTTCGTTTCTCATTTTTTCTAAAATATTTATTGCCTCATCTGCCCAATCCAAATTAGCCTTATATGTATACTTGCCTAGTTGAACTGTTAAGTAGTAATAGTAATGATCTTTATTCTCAGGTAAAACCTTTATTAAACTTTCAGTAAACAATCCCATCATTTTTAGCTTTTCTGCATTTCTAGCTCGGAATTCTATGATTTTTTTAATATTCTCCTCTACTGGTAACATACTTCCAAAAAAGAGTTTCAGTAGTATATCATACTTTACATTTTCCTTTTCATTTGATTTCAAAAGCCATTCTATAAGTTTTTTTCTTCCTGCTTCTGTAATCGAATAAATTATTTTATCTGGCCCTTTCCCATTTAGCCCAACAGTTTTTGATACAAATTCACCCTTTTCAAGTGTTTTTAACGTCGGATAAATTTGTCCATACCCAGCATCCCAAAAATTGCTGATTGATGAGTCTATTCTCTTCTTAACATCATAACCGGTCATATCTTCATGTGTAAGCAATCCAAGAATTGCATAAAAGGTCGTATTTTCTTTTGACATCTTTTCCTCCTCTATATCAACTTGATATACCATACTTTAACTATATCAAATTGATATAGAGGAGTCAATAGTAAATATCATTAAATCCCCGTAATACAAACAAAACCACCAGCCCTGAAAGCTAGTGGTTTTGCTTATATTACATCTCTCAAACCCCATAAATAATCCACAATGTTTATTTGCCTTGCAAACTAGGTCATACTTATTACAATTGGGAATAACATTATAAAAGCTAACCCAAATACTATTAACAGAAACGCACACAACTTCCATACATTCCTTGCACCCCAGTCTTTATTGAAAACCTTTCCTATTACCAATCCTGCTATTAGAAAACCAATTGTAAGGAAAACCGTATTATGAAAGCCACTATGGTCTCCATTTGTCCACACTGGTATTCCGAAAGCCTTTAATATCACATCACCAAGGCAGAATGTTCTTGCTACTTTAATTGACGATAGTATTGCAAGAATGAAAAACATAATAGAAAGTGAACCATTACCTGTCTTCTTAATCATATTTACATCTCCTCAAATAATGTCCTATTTTTAGTAGTCAAAATCGACTTTGATAATTTGTATGTCGCCTATAAAATCAACATCTTTTATATATAAAATATTTTTGGTTGGTGCAACCAACACAGCACCGTAAAAGGTGATTTCATTTTTTAACAGATATTCATTTATCCTTTTTATCTCTTTATTGAGTGTCATATCATCGAGATAAACCGAATATTCTTCGAAATACTTCATTTCCTTTTTAAAATTTTCCGAAGACTGCCGGCATCTTTTATCATCGTCAATACCTTCACTTGACCATGAAGAACTTCCAGATTGTATCTTCTCAGATATTGGTCTTCTATTGAAAAACACCAGAGGGAATCCCCATAAATCACTGCTTATAGGATTTCTGTATGATTTAAACATGTTCTCATTCTTTGTCAAATCAATACCTGTATCCACTGCCACCCAGCAGCTATTTGAGCTTGTGGGCGAAACTCCCAATGTCTTTACAAGTGTATCCATTTCCAAAGCACTAATCGGGCGATTAAACGACAGAGAAAACTGGGTTACTGTGCCATCAGCAAAGGATGACAGCTTTTCTTTTGTTTCATTGTTGATGCCGCCTTTTCCCACATTCTTTCCTTTGGAGTAGTACTGCTGTGACGGAAGCAGATATCTATCCCCGCTTTTGTGTACATCTACCAGTTTTATATCAGCCTCACCTACATACATTGGCACTGCTGCGTCAATGTACCCAGCATAGTTACCATCATGTACCAGCGTACTTTTTAAGTCGATTTTTATTTTATGATTCCACGGTCCGGAGCTGGTACTAGAATTGCTCGTTTTATACTCAGGCATGGTAAAAGCAACAAGATCAGTTATTGCTATGTGTGCCTTTTCACCTTTTATGCGTAGCTGGTTTGACAAAAGCAATGGAAAAATGAAGCTGGACAGGAAATACCATAAACAAAGAGTAATAACTCCATATTTTAAAGTCTTTCCAAGCATTTTTAAGGTCAGAGCGTACTCATACTTGCTAAAGTCATAATTTGTTTTGTTGCTTTTTCCGGTCATAAGTTTTTTTTCATATTCCGAATATTCACTTCTACAATTTTCGCAGTCTTCCAGATGCTTGTCTATTTCAGCCATTTGATCATATCCAAGCTTCTGTTCAAAGAAATCCTCTTTTAGCTTTGTAACATCATCACAACTTATACTATCCTTCATGTTTATTGTACTCCTCTCTGAAATGTTTCCTTGCACGGTGCAGAACAACTTTGGCGTTAGACTCACTATATCCCAGTATGGACGCAATTTCTTTTGTTGTGAAACCATAATGATCTTTTAGAAGAATAACTGTCCTATAACTTACAGGCAATTCACTGATAACCTTGTTAACCATCATGCTGTCTTCATTTGATTTTGCATAAACTCCAATTTCCCTGCTCAGGTGATTTATCTCCGAAAGTACCTCGAAACTAACTGCACTCGTCTCATTTTTGTTTTTGCGGTAGTGGTCAACAAAAGTATTATGAGCAGTCTTCATAAGCCATTGTCTGTTTATCTGGACATGCTCAAACCTTTTTATGTATAAAAAAGTCTTATAAAAGGTTTCCTGTACTATGTCCTCTGCCGTATGAATACTGCCACACATATTTAGCATGTAGTATTTTATAAACGAAGCATTTTCGCTGTATAACCGTTCAAAAACATCCAAACCCTTACCTCTTTCAATTTAGGTATTCTGTAATCCAGCTGTTACTTACATATAGTATAACGAATTAAAAATGGAAAAGGTTACGAAATATTATGAAATTATATATATTAATGTATCTAACATGAATACAAGCTTATAAACAGTAAAAAACGCCCTAATACGAACGTTTTCAGTATTATTAATAAGTAAGCCGGATTCGGTATTAGCTAAGCACCTACCTAAGAATATCTTCTATTTACTCATCAAAAATTCCGCTATAGATCTAGGCATTAAACCTCCGTATTACAAGCAAAACCACCAGCCTTAAAAGCTAGTGGTTTTGATAAATATATATAATATGAGTAAGTCTATAAGCTAGGTTCTACATTTGATATACCTTTAGATTGTTTTGTTTAATATACACATTTTAATGATTAAAACTCTCATGTGCCCTTTATTATGTTTTATTATACTCACTTTATACTTTTTTTCTAATCTATGTGCAATATTTGTACAATAACAACATTACTTCTATTTTAAGTAGAGTAGGTCGGTGGGAAAATTAATTCTTTCCCACTTTCCTCTGAATTCTAAATATACACAAACTTTATGGCTCATAGTTATCTCATTTCAAGTTATCAACGGCAGCTCTTTCGATAATCAAACCTTGGGTGTAGCGATTCATAAATTCGTTAAAACCGACAACATCCAAAGGATCAGGAGCGATTGTATTTCCTTTTTGTCCTGCAAAAACTTTTTGTTTGAGAAAATCATCCAATGACTCGTTTGCTGCTCTATTGACCATGTATGATCCGAGTAGAGCAATACCCCAGGCACCACCCTCACCAGCAGTTTCCATAATCGATACTGGAACATTAACGGCTGCAGCCATTATCTTCTGTCCTACTTCCTTGGTCTTGAAAAAGCCTCCATGACCCAGTATTTCATCAATTTTAACCGATTCCTTATCAAAGAGTATATCGAGGCCTGTTCTCATTGCACCCAGTGCTGTATATAAGTGTACCCGCATAAAGTTAGCCAGATTGAAGTTACTCTTTGATGACCGAATAAACATCGGACGCCCTTCTTCGAAATGAGTCATATGTTCTCCGGAAATATAACCGTAGGCCAATAAGCCGCCACAGTCCGAATCACCTTGGAGTGCCATGCCAAGTAAAGTATCATAGAGCTTAGGTTTGCTTATTTCTATCCCTAACGCTTCTGTAGCTTCGGCAAACAAGCCCATCCATGCATCATAATCAGATGTGCAATTATTGGAATGAGCCATAGCCACCAGTTTACCATCAGGCGTAGTCACTAGGTCAATCTCAGGATATGCCTTGGAAAGCTCCTTTTCTAGTACTATCATCGCAAAGACTGATGTTCCGGCAGATACATTGCCAGTACGTGCTGCCACGCTGTTTGTGGCCACCATACCTGTCTCTGCATCACCCTCAGGCGGACAAAGCGAAATACCCGGTTGCAGTTGACCGGTAATATCTAGAAGCTGTGCACCTGCTGTTGTGAGTTCCCCAGCCCTTTCACCAGCCACAAGAACATTTGGGAGGATGTTCTGTAAACGCCACGGAAGATTAATGTTACTAACCAATTCATTAAACTGCCCGAGCATTTTCTTATTAAAATCTCTAGTATTCAAATCAATAGGGAACATACCGGATGCTTCACCAATTCCCATAACCTTCTGTCCGGTCAGTTTCCAATGAATATATCCAGCCAATGTCGTCATGAAGCTAATGTGGGATACATGTTCTTCCTGATTCAGGATAGCTTGATAAAGATGGGCAACACTCCACCTTTGAGGAATTGGATAGTCAAACATTCCTGTCAGTGCCTCAGAGGCCTGACCGGTTGTATTGTTACGCCAGGTTCGGAAAGGTGTTAAAAGATTATCGTCCTTGTCGAAAGCCATATAGCCATGCATCATTCCACTAAACCCAATGGCTCCTGCAGTTTTTATGTCTACCCCATATTGGTCTTTGACATTAGCCGCCATTTTTCCATAGCTACCCTGTACCCCCTTCCAGATATCCTCTAAGCTGTATGTCCAAACATTGTTTATATTACTATTTTCCCAGTCATGGCTACCAGATGCAATAGGTTTATTGTCTGCACCTATTAGAACAGTTTTTATACGAGACGATCCAAGTTCAATCCCGATTACAGTTTTTCCATTGATAATGGTACTCCTAACATCATTCACTTCAAAACTCATAAATTTTCTCCTTTAATTAGGTTTCATAATTAACATAAAATCCTTATTAGTTATTTTTACATTGCAGCAATAAAATCTTTAACCTCGTCCAAATCCGTAAAAATTTTAAATGCTAATTCTTTGACTTCATGACCAGGCTTTTTCATATCAGGAACAAGTAATGGTTTCATACCTGCTGAATAAGCAGCCATTATACCAGCTTCTGAATCCTCAAGTACTATACAATTTTCCGGTAGGCACTTTAATTTATCCGCCGCAATTAAAAATATCTCTGGATCAGGCTTTGATTTTTTGACTTCATCACCACATACAATATGATCAAAATACGGGAACACTTCAGAAAGTATGAGCATTTTTTCTGCGGTAGCTCTACTTGATGATGTAGCAACTGCAGTTTTAATATTTAGTTTCTTTAAGAATTCCAATAAATTAAAAAGGCCTTTTTTAACAGGAACTCCATTTTCATCTAAGTACTGATCAATCACATAACGTCTTTGGGTCTTAATATCATCATATGGGCAATCTTCACCAAAAAATTTACAGAATATCTCTCTAATTTTTTCTAAATTTAATCCAAGAGTTTGTTCAAAAATTTCATCAGTAATATCATATCCATATTTCTGAGATGCCTTTCTCCAGGCATATATGGATATCTTCTCTGAGTCAAACATAAGTCCATCCATATCAAAAATTACCAATTCAATTATTTTCGTGTCCATACCATAAGCTCCTCTAAATAGTTAGTTTAAGTTTTGATATCCAATAACTACTATAATAGTTGAAATATAAAATTGATAGAATTTGATTTAGACTTTAACAATCAAGGTTTGATAATAATTTTTCCTCTTGATCTATAGTAATTATCTTCAAATACATTATTAATTTCATCTAATTTTACTACATCTGTTATCAGATCTTTAACATTTATCTTTCCTGATTGCAAGAGTGATACAGCCCTATTCTGGGTATAAGGATTTATAAAAGAAGCCTTGATTGCGATCTCCCGTTTGAATACATCAAATGGAAAAAGAGGTATTTCACATTCCGGATGAGTCAATCCAAACAGCATAGCTGTACCTCCTTTTCCTACATACTTTATTGCATCCTGCATTGTACTTTTATTACCAACACATTCAATCACTGCATTTACGGTACGAATAGCATGTGAATCAAGCACATCCTGTACCGATTGGTTAAAAGGATCAATTGTAATATTAGCCCCAAATTTTTCAGCCATATCTCTTTTTAATTTTACGGGTTCAACCATTATAAGCGTTGATGCACCTGACAATTTTGCAAGTTGTAGCATAATGAGTCCGATGGTGCCCCCACCTATAACCATAACCGTATCTCCAGTTTCTATTCCGGTTAGATCTATTCCATGCAGACAGCATGCAAGCGGTTCGGCCATCGCGCCTTCCTCAAAGGAAAGCTTTTCGCCAATTTTATAAACCTGTTTTTCGCGTACAATACAAAATTCAGCAAACCCTCCATTGGTAGTAGTCCCGATTCCTATCATATTTTCACAGAAATGGGCTTTACCGATTTTACAATAATAGCAGCTTCCACACATGTCATTAGGGTCGACACATACCCTATCCCCAGGTTTAAAAGCTTTTACGCCTAATCCCACCTCGTAAACCACCCCCGAAAATTCATGCCCCAGAATTGTTGGTGGCTCACATTTTGCTGCACCTCCAGCACCTTCATAAATATGCAGGTCCGTTCCGCATACCCCACAGGCTTCTACTTTAATCATAACTTCACCTGGTCCCGTAGAACCTATATTAATATCTTTTACCTGAATTTCATTTTTTCCGCAAAAAACAGCTGCTTTCATACCATATCACGCACCTTTATTTTTAATGTTTAATTAACTTGTTAACACGAATTAACATTTTTAACGAGAAAATTTATAAAATTATGAAACTCCATTTAGTTTTATACCTTTTTAGCACTTACATGGAATTGGTATTCTAACTGATTACATATTTGATTGTATGATGGGAAATACCATCAACTTTGAATTGGTAATTTTTTTAGGCGGGATCTTGCGTATATAATTATAGTACTTACTTCACTAGGTTACCCTAGCATATGAAAGTGCTGCTATTCAGCACTTTCATTCAACTCTTCTTTATTACATATATTATTAATTAATTCATCTACTAAGCAAAGAGCAGCTCCAACCGCTACAGCCTCAATATCATTTTTACATGGGATGAGGTATTTAGCCGCTTTTTCTCCGAATGGACTAATGGAATCTACCTTTTTATATAATAAATCCATAAATCTTTTTATATAGGCTCCTACATATCCGCCAATAATAACTGTGCAGCCAAATAACATCCTAACATCATGTATGGCTGTAGCCAGGTGATCCAAATACTCATCCCAGACTTTTTCCAGTTTCTCATTTCCCTTCTTAACCTGATTAAAAAATTCTCCAAGGTCTCCTTCGGTAAAATTCGAAAGTACCTCTGCATTACAGTATGCATCAAAGCACCCTTTTTGTCCGCAATAGCACCGATTTCCATTTGGGATTACATTTAAGTGTCCGACCTCACCACTATATAAACCATCACCCATATATATGTTATCATTCATCAATACTGAGCCGCCCACGCTGTTACATAAACTAATATAAAAAGCATTGTGTATTTCATGCGAAAACCATATTTCGGAGAAACCAGAAGCATATGAGTCATGTAGAAGCCTGGTAGGATATGGTATATACTTGGAAAGTTCTTCACAATTAATTCCGGTATTATCAATTACTCTGCCTTGTACTACATATCCTTCTTCATGATTAATAAGTCCTGGCATTGCAATTACTACTCCCAAAATTTTTGTGTAATCCAATTGAGCGAGTTCTATTATTTTCTGAACTTCCTCTCCCAATCTTATTAAATATGCATCATCACGCTGATAGACCTGCCTTTTATACTTATATTTGATAACACTACCGTCTAAATCAATAATCACACTTTTAATATGGTGCTTTGTGATGTCAAGTCCAATAGCAACTTTTGCATCTGGAATATAAGAATAGGCAATAGGATTTCTTCCACCCATTTTATTAGTAACCTTGCTATTGGAACTAATCAGCCCTTGCTGCACCAAGTATTCTAGACTTTGTGAAACGGTAGGCAGACTAAGCTGCAACTCATATGCAATATCCTGCTTGGTTGCTAAACCTTTTTTACGTATATAAGAATATATCTTATTCCTGTTGTTTTGCTTAATATCAGTAATATTCATTGTACCCCATCACTCAAATTAGTAGTTCCCTAAAACTCGAGGGCTTAATTATCTGGTTTCAAGACTTGACATTTCTGTTTTACTACTATAAATCAGTAAAATTTATCTTATAAGTTCCACTTAGTTATCCAAATATCATATAAGGCATCATTGTAACTTCATAAAGCATCATCGTTACCAAAATCGAGTTATATTGATTTAATCTCCACTAATGCTGTTTTGAGAGGTGTACTATGTCTCTATTTAATTGGTAAAATAATACAATTAAATCTTACCCCTTAATTATATTACTAAACCGTTAAACTTGTAAAGTTAATAACTTTACAAATGCTACCGCTTAAATATTAATGTTGTAGACGCTTCTTCTGAATACTGTCAAATCCTACAGCCAATATGAGTACTATACCTTTAATAACCATCTGTGTGAATGTATTTACATTCATGAGAACCATACCATTAGTCAAAACACCGATAATTAGAACACCTGCAACGACATTTGACATTTTTCCAAGACCACCGGAAACAGAAACACCACCCAAAACAACACAGGTAATAACGTCAAATTCATATCCAATACCAGCAGTAGGTTGTGCTGAGTTGGTACGGGATAGCATTACTATACCTGCTAATCCTGAGAATAAACCAGCTAAGGCATAAATCAAATATTTAATAGCACCAACTCTGATACCGGAAAGTTTTGCCGCTTCTTCATTACCTCCAACAGCATAGAAATAGCGTCCAAAATAAGTTTTATTCAAAATAAATGAACCGATTGCAAAACAGCAAATCATGATAATTACCGGTACAGGTACAGGTCCAACATAGCCCTGTCCAATAACTTTAAATCTTTCATCAAAACCATAGATTGGTGTTCCACCCGAAAGCAGATATGCAGACCCTGCAAAAATTGTCTGAGTTGCAAAGGTTGCAATGATTGATGGAATTCCAACTGTAGATACAAGGAAACCGTTCAATAAACCAATTGCTACAGCCAGCGCCAATGAACAGATAATCGCCAGTGGTATACTGAAGCCACTATTTACCATTAAATATGCACAAACAATATTAACAATTGTAATAACAGATCCTGCCGAGAGGTCAATACCTGCTATCAATATAACAAATGTCATACCAATTGCCGCAATACCATACATGGAAACCTGGCGAGCTATTGTAAATAGGTTTGATGATGAAAGGAATCTTGGACTAGCTAGGGAAAACCCTATAAATATTAGTAGAAAAACAATCCAAATAGCTTTATCCTTAAATTGATTAATAACTTTATCTTTCATTTTAATCCTCCTTGACGTTTGATGCCATTTTCATAATAGTATCTTGATTAAAATCTTTTTTCTGTAACTCACCAGTCGCTGAGCCTTCAGACAAAACTATAACTCTATCCGACATACCCATAAGTTCTTCCATTTCAGAAGAAATCAAAAGAATTGTCTTGCCATTCTCTACTAAGTCATTGATCAATTTATAGATTTCAAACTTTGCACCGACATCAATACCCCGGGTTGGTTCGTCAAAAATAATTAACTCTGAATTCGCAGCAAGCCATTTCCCGAGAATAACCTTTTGCTGGTTACCACCACTTAAATTTTTAACCAACTGATTTACTGATGGTGTCTTTATCAATAATTGTTTTTTATACTTTTCCGCATTTTCCAGTTCTGCCTTTGAACTGATTACAGAAGCCTTGGAAATCCTTTTATAAATTGGCATGTTTATATTATTTTTTACGGAATTTTGTAGCAGCGCTCCATGACGCTTACGATCCTCAGGCACAAGTGCAATCCCTAAATCAATTGCTTCCCTTGGATCTTTTGGATTTATTTCCTTACCTTTAAAAATAATCTTTCCTGAAGTTTTTTTGGCTGCGCCAAAAATCAACTCTGCAAGCTCTGTACGTCCGGCCCCAACTAGACCGCCAAGTCCGAGAATTTCTCCCTTTCTTATCTGCAAGCTAATATCCTTATCTCCATTACCATATACATTCTTCAACTCCAGAACAATTTCATCTTGAATACATTCTTTCCTTGGAGGAAATGTCTCTTTTAAATCACGTCCTACCATCAATCGAATTAATTCATCAACATCGGAATCCTTTGTTATCAAGGTTTTAATATACTCTCCGTCTCGCAATACAACAATACGATTAGATAATTTAAAAATTTCTTCCAGTCTGTGTGATATATAAATAATAGAAACGCCCTTTGACACCAATAATTCGCAGACTTTAAACATACTTTCAACTTCCGAGCTTGTAAGTGGTGCAGAAGGTTCATCCATAATAAGCAACTTAGCATCCTGTAAAATGGCCTTGGCAATTTCAATCATCTGCTGATAGCCGACGGTAAGATCTCCTACCAGTGTTTTGGGATTGATTTTTATGTTTAATTGAGCAAAAGCCTTCTCCGCTTCACGTTCCATCGCCTTCTTGTCAACCATTATCCCCTTTCTGATTGGATTACCCAAAAAAAGGTTTTCAGCGGCAGAAAGTCCTTTAACATTATTAAATTCCTGATAAATAATTGCTATTCCGTTTTCAGCTGCAAGCTGCGGCGTCATACTCTGAAACTCTTTACCATTTATAACGATTTTACCAGATGTCGGAATAACAGCTCCGGAACATGTTTTAATCAATGTGGATTTCCCAGCACCATTTTCACCAATAAGTGCAAGAATTTCACCTTTTTTTACTTCCAGTGATACATCTTTTAACGCAATAACACCAGAATATTCTTTTCTAATATGCTGTAACTGCAAAAAATATTCATCATTCATATTCTCACCACACTAATTTTTATTTTTTTAGATATGGAGCTGTTAATAATAACAGCCCCACATCTGCCAATCAAACTGTTTTTATTTTATTATTATTTGTAATCTGCTAAGAATGTATTTGCGTTGTCTTTGTCTATAACTAGAAGTGGTCTGAACAGATTCTGTTCACTGAATTTTTCGCCGTTCATTAACTTTTCATACAAAGCAACTACCGCTTCTGCTGTTTTCTTGTTTGATCCTTCGAATCCAACAGATGCTCTACTAGCTTGCCCTTTAACGATTGCTTCTAACTGTTGCTGAGTAGCGTCTGCTGAGAAGATACCTACATCTGCAGGAATCGTTCCCTTAAGTTTTGTCATGAAAGCTTCGTTACCTCCAATGTCTCCGCCAGATCCAATTGAGCAAATAACTTTAACATCTGGGTTAGACTGGAATATCGTCTCCATGTTTGATAATGCTGTTTTTGCGTCAAGAGCTGGCTGCTGAGCAACAACTTCAAACTTGTCTCCTGCAACCTCTTTAAGAGCTGCTAAGATACCATTTTCTCTTTCTGCAAGGATTGGAGTCTGAGGATAGTTCATAATTGCAACTTTAGCTTTATTGTCAGCTGAGTAGTTCTTGTTGATGAATTCTGCAGCTGCTGTACCAATTGAATGACCTAACTTAGTGTTGTCAAGAACCCAGTTAAGATCTGTGTTTTTCATCTTGTCATCCCAACTCATAACTTTGATTCCAGCTTCTCTAGCTTTCTGCAAATAGTCTTCGATAGCATTTGGATCTGAAGGGTGAACCATGATTAAATCAACACCGTTTGTGATGAAGTTTTCTATCTGCTGAATCTGAGTAGCTGATTTGTCGTTACAAGCAAGAATTGAGTAATCCCATCCTTTTTGTTTTAACAATGTTTCAACTTCACCAAAAACGCCTGCCCAGTAGCTGTTTTCAAGAGACTGGATTGAGATACCAACTTTGAACTTTTTCTCTGCAGGTGTAGCCTCAGTAGTGGACTTTGGAGCTTCTTTTTCTACAGTTGATGTTGCAGTGCTACCACAACCAACTAGTCCTGTTACTACTAAAACCGATGTAAGTAACAATGCAATCAATTTCTTTTTCATTTTGTTTCCTCCTAGTAAAATTGAATTGTTTATATATAAACAGCTAACCGCTATTTATCAAAGGATAGGTGATGAAGCGTTTAAACTACAGTGAAGCAGCCATCAATGATCATATCGCTACCTGATGTATACGTAGAAGCATCAGATAATAAGTAAATTACTGCTCCTGCCAGTTCTTCTGGTGTACCCATGCGTTTAAATGGAATAGAAGCTAACCAGATTTTCTGATATTCAAGGTCGAAATTTGCAGTAATTGCTGTACGGATATATCCAGGGCTAATGGAGTTAACACGGATTCCTTTATCTGCCCATTCTACTGCAAGGGATTTTGTAAGATGAACAACCGCCGCCTTAGAAGCATTGTAAGATGCCTGTTTCTGAGGTATATTGACAATTGTACCTGACATAGAAGCTGTATTAACAATGTTTCCTTTTTTATTGTTTGCTACAAGATATCTTCCGAAAGTCTGAGCAACATAATATACACCGTTTAAGTTAACATCTATAACCTTTAACCAGTCCTTTGTCTCGCATTCGAGTACTGCCTTGTTCATGCATATACCAGCGTTATTAAAGAGCAGATCAAGTGTTCCCATATCCTGCGCAGCTTTATCTATACACTCCTGCACATTGTCTGGATTTGTTACGTTACATATATAAGCTTTAGCACGAACCCCGTATTCTGCAGCTATTCTTTGCGCTACCGTAGTTGCATCAGCCATATCAAAAATAACAATATCGGCACCTGCATCAGCTATATAATTAGCCACTATCTCCCCAATACCTTGGTAACCTCCCGTAACTATACATACCTTTCCTTTAAGTGAAAATATGTCATATTTCATTTCTTTACCCCTCTCTACTTGAATAAAATATTTAGCTAGTAAGTCATATAACAATAAATTGAAAAATATACTCACAACTCAAACTAATCCATACAATTACCATAATTTATAAATACATTTTCTAAATTTATTTTACTAATATATTTTGTAAATATACTTTACTTATCTATGTATAGATTTTAAAACATATCAACAACATTGTCAATACTTTATGTAAACTTTTTGTGTAATTTGACGAACTTTTTTCATTGTATAGTTTGACATTTGAATATCTCACAGGAATTTCAGGTAATGATATTATCAAAAAGACATAAAAATGGCTGCTGTCATGTCATGTATGTTGGATAATTAGGTCTCCTTATTTTGTACCTGAGTCAAAGAGAACTGATGAAATTTTTTGTGAACTTCAGGAAAGGAAGGTACACTTGTCCGTGTTTATCGATGAGGATTGCGGAACGGCGGGAATTGTCACCAAAATGTCCGTTTATCTATATATTGCGTTTTTGGGCATAAAAATAGCCCTGATTTCTCAGAGCTATTTTTTTATGAGTAAGTCTATAAGCCGGGTTCTGTATTAGACGATCATCTATCTAGGCCATACATTTCTGTATCGCTCAAGCCACCTCCTCGGGACTGACGGGCAGTCATTGCGTCCCTCCACGGCGTTGCTCCAGGTGGGGTTTACATAGCCGACAAGTCTCCATGTCGCTGGTGAGCTCTTACCTCGCCTTTCCACCCTTACATTCAAAAGAATGCGGTATATCTCTGTTGCACTTTCCTTAAAGTCACCTTTACCGGGAGTTACCCGGCACCATTGCCCTATGGAGCCCGGACTTTCCTCATCTACGCCTTTTCAGGCTGCATCTGCGATCATCTGGCTTACTCATA
>Ga0123336_10000246_pt1 | contig 57038 bp, 51 predicted proteins | sample SSSSmetaG_FD_96466 | JGI IMG/M metagenome (GOLD analysis project Ga0123336, IMG submission 96466) | Glacier valley bacterial and archeal communities from Borup Fiord, Nunavut, Canada, to study Microbial Dark Matter (Phase II) - ​SSSS metaG | ecosystem: Environmental > Aquatic > Freshwater > Ice...
CAGCGCACGATGTTGACCGCATTGGCCTCGGAGAACGTTGACGGGTCGGTCACGTCGAGTGCATAGAGCCCCTTGGCGCCAGATCGAAAGCCGGCCACGAGCAGGGAGTGCCATGCGCCGCCGTAGAACACATCTCCCACGGTTGGCGGCCCGTCAACAAAATACCTGTGGCTATACGCCCCATCGGTCAACAGGCTGAGGTTCGAGAACACGGCAGCGGGCACATAGGCAAACATTTCGTTGCCCGTCGCGGCGTTGATGGCATGCAGCATGCCGTCGTTCGCACCGACGTAGATCACCGGCGTGCGCGTGCGGTACGCTGCCTTGAACGAGCTGTAGGGCACGGATTCGAAGTCGTCGTAGTAGCCGAAGTTCGGTGTGGCCACGTAGTACGGCGAAGAGTTGACGATGTCGCCCAGCGGCGTGATGTTGCGGTTGCGGAACTGCGGGGCAGCGCACGGGCCGCTGACGCAGTTGCGGGGTTCCTTGGTCGCATCGCCGCGAAGGTACTTGAGGCGCCATTCGCCGAAGCCGTCATTGCTCGCGGTGGCGTTGAGGTTGAGCGCCGTCGTCTGGCCGACGTCGATCTCGTTCACGGTCGGCGTGGCAGGCACTAACGGCCAGCGGAATGGAACGCCGCGCGCGCCCACTGCGGCTGAAGGCTTGTAGGTGAGGATCTTGCGCTGCGTGTCCCAGTTCTGGGCCTTGATCTGCACGCCGGCATCCCAGGTACTCGCAGCAGCGATGGTGCCGTTGCTGTTGATCGAATAGGCCACCAGATTGCCCGACCAGTCGGCACTGCTGAACTTGGCCTGGTAGAGCAAGGAGCCCGCATTCCACGAACCGCTGTTCAACGCGAGCGAAGCCGCCGCGCTGGTCTTGGCCTGGATGTCGCCGACGATCGACTGGAAGGCATTGGTCAGGGCCGCCACGTTGCTGCCCAGAAAGGCCGTTGCGTAGCCACCACCGAGATCGGCCATCCGGTTCAGTGCGGCCACCGAGCTGGGGTTGGCCACAGTCTCACCCATGCCGACGATGTAGGTTTGAACGTCATAGGTCTTGCTTGAAACGGAGATCGAACGCAGCGCCGTGATCTCTGCGAAAACATCCTTCTGCGCCTGACCCCAACTCCAGGTGGCCGAAATCGGGTTGTACGTGTTGACCCATTCCGTCGGGTTGTACTGGCTGCCGTCGAGCTTACCCGTGGGGTTGCCGTCGGTGGCCAGCATCACGAAGTTGCGCTGGCAAGTCTGGGTGATGGGCGTCTTGTTCGTCGAGTCGTCGAAGTACTGGCGAACAGTCCCGAGGCTGCCCATCAACGGCGTGTAGAACGCGGAGTTCTTGATCTCGCCTGTGTTGGCGTTCGTCTCGTTGGCCAGCGCGGTCAGCAGCGTGTTGAAGTGAGCGTTGCTGTCAGGCTTGACTACCTCGACGATGTTGCCTTTGCCGGTGATGTCGTTGCCGTAGCCCCACCCGCGCTGTATCCACACCTGCCGTGGCATCGTGGCCGCTTGTGGCAGCCATCCCGCGTCTGTCGGGACAAACGGAATGGATCCACCGCCGAACGGCCCGGCAACGGGGAAGTTGGCCAACCCCCAACCCGTGCCGGCCGCCCTGGGTGAGTTGCGCACGAAGTACCGCACGCCGGTATCGCCGACGCCGTACATGATCGGGCTGGTGCTGAACGAATACAGCACGTCGTTGATATCGGCGTCGTCACCTGACTGGTTGTACGTGATGTGCGTGAAACCGTTGATCGCAACGTCGGGGTTCGGGATGCAGCGAAGGCCTCCCTTGCTGGCCGAGATGCCGGCAATACAGTCGTTGGTGTAAACCATGGTCGCCGCATCGCCCACGTAATAGGCGTGCGTGTTGTAGAGCGAATTGCCTCTCGTCTCGAATGTGGTCAGGCCCCAGTTGAACGAGTCGCGGTAGGTCTGCAGGACGCTGCGCATCACACCGCGAGCAATGTTGCCGCGGGTGGTCGGGTCATCGCCTGATATGACCTTGCCCGACATCGTGGCGTCCATCGACTCCGAGTTGTCGAAGATGAGCATCACGTTGGGTTTCACGGCGGGGGCCAGGAACAACGGGTAGTTCGCCAGCGTGATCGGGGCGAGTGCCCACGCACCCAGCGGCGCGGCCAGCAGCCCGGCAACGCAAATGCGCAATGGGCTGATCAGCCGTTGCAGAGTCGGGGTCATGAATGGCCTCCTAGCGAAGGGCAAAGATCGATTGCAGGATCACCACGGTCTCGGGCCGCGCGCCGGTCGCCCGAGCGGTGATTCGAAATGCGGCACCGGGCGCCTGGGGGTTGATCCCCATGCCCATGCTCTGGCCGGCTGGCGTGCCCATGTCGCCGATGCGTTCAATCACGTAAACGGGCTGAGCGCTGACCGACGGCAAGGCCGTGGACGCGGTGAACTGACCATAGGTGCGGACAGTGGCCGCGCTTGTCCAGCTGAAGCCGGCCTGCTTGTCCACAGGCAACGGACTGATGGTGCTGCGCAAGGTGGGGGCGGTGCACAGGCCGGTCAAACATCCGTCGGTGAAATTTGTCGACGGTGTGATGGTCAGACGAATGTCACGCTCCGCATCACGCAGCGCAGCCTCTGCGGCTTGAAAGGCCAGGCTCTTGTCGCGCGTGTTGCCGATGATGCGCTCCTGCATCACGTTCACGCTCATCACGGAGACGCCGAGAACGAGCGCCGACACCATGAACAGCAGCGTCGTGATGAGCGACAAGCCTTGTTGCGACGCGGCGCGCGGGCCGCCCTTGCGACGGTGAATGATGATGGTCATGGCGCACGGCTCCTCAAGGTCACCACCTCTGTCACTTCGCTGCGCTTTCGACGATCAGTGGCCGCGACGGTGCTGCCGGCGAACGACGCGGCCTGTGGTGTCAGGGTGACGCCGTCGCGCACCGTTGTCGACAGCAATTGGATACGCGCGGCGAGAACGCTTTCCCACTGAGCACTCGTCAGGGCATCTGCGGTCACGTAGCGGTTGACAGTCAGGTCACGGTCGGAGGCCACGCCGGTATCGAGGCCGAAACTGATGACCATGCGGTCGATGCCGGCAACCACCTCTTGCGCGCGCGGAGCAGTCGACGGGAAGGTGTATCGCCACAGCGACTTGGTCCCTGGCCTATCAACACTGTCCGCCACGTAGTAGTGGCGAGTCTGCAATCGGTAGACGGCCGAGTCGCCCCGGTAAACGTTCATGAGGTCGGCACCCGCGTTGCCCGGATCGAACGCGCCGCCCGTCGCGTGCGTGAGCACGCCCGTTGCTGCCGGTGTCGCTGCAGTCACCTGGAAGATTGCGCCCGCCTTGCAGTTCGCGATCATCGCCACATCGCCGGATTGAAACGTATTCCCGGCCGTGTTTGCACCGACTTGCGGCGTGCCGGTCGAGATGGTCATCGGTGCCGACAACCCGAGCGACAAGGGCTCGACGGGCACGCGGATCGACAGCACGTCGCTGTTCGGGTCGGGCGGCTTGGGCAGGGCCGCCAGCACGGCATTGAGAGCCGGCGCGAAGCTGGACCCGGTGCCATGAACTGCGTAGACGCCGGAGACACTCAGGTTGGTCGCGCTGCCGAGAAACAGGTTGTTGCTGTCGGTCAACAAGTTGTCGACGGGCAGCGCATCGTGTTGATGGCAGCCCTGAAACCCGGCATTGCGCAAGTCGACATGAAGAATGTCGAGCGCCAGACGGGCGTTCTCGTTCATGCGCGTGTCGGCCGTGCTGACCGTCTGCAGCGTGCGCGTGCTCACGAACACCGAGATCGCGGCAAGTGCGACGAACAGGCCGACCGTCATACCCACCATCAACTCGATGAGCGTGAAGCCGCGAGCGGCGGCGACCGGCCGCAAGATGCTCACCCTCATGGCCGCACCATCGTCGTGAAGCGTGAGGTGCCCAGGCTGTCTGTCCACCACACCTTGACTGCCAGCACGTTGCCCACCCCGTCGCAGGCGGGTACGAGGGCCGTTCCATCGTCTGGCGTGCTGTCAATGCACACCACGCCGGAACCCGAGGGAAGCTGGCCGGCGATGTCGTCTGACCATTCCGTCATGTCCGCCACCGCAAGTTCGGCGCTCGTGCAGCCTGAGGTCAGACAGGCTTTGCTGCCGGTCGCCGGGTTGTTGTAAGCGCCAGCCACCACACCCGCAAGGTTGGCGCGCATCCGGTCGGTCATCTGGTAGGTCAGTGCGACAGCCTTCTGGCGCAGGCCAGAGCTGGCGTTGAGTTTCAGGCCGACGGTTTGCAGCCGCGCCGCGCCGATGAAGCCGACCGACGCGATGACTACCGCGACCAGCGCTTCAAGCAGCGCAAAGCCGGCTGCCCTGCGGGCGCGGCGGCGCGAATAAATCACGGGCATGTTGCACCCTCCTGAACGTCGGCCAGCCCGACCGGGTCGACCCGGATGGCGAAGCCTTTCGTGGTGTCGCTGAGCCCACCGCAGGCCTTGAAGTTGACTGCGGTCGATGGGGTCAGAAAGCCAGACGAATTGAATGCCAGCGTCGAGACGTTCCCGGTGGTGCCGAACACGACCGCACCGTTGAGCGACGGGTAGGTTCGGATCACCACTTCACCGCTGTCGACCACACCGTCTTCGTTGGTGTCGACCCATACTGTCCAGCCCTTGCCGAACTCGTTGCCGGCAACGGGTGCGCTGCCTGCCACGCCGATCGTGACACCCCGCTTGGCAGCCTCGCTTCGGGCCAGCATCAAGGATGCGACCAACTCCGATTGCGCCGACCGCACCTTGCTGCTGCGCACGAAGCCCGCCAGGCTGGGGGCCGCAACAACCATGATGACCGCCAGCACGGCCACCGTCACCATCATCTCGATGGTCGTGAAGCCACGCGTTGCTCGGGAGGAGCCGAACTGCGAGAGGTTGCTTTCCATGACGGGTATTTTCCATGCGTGCCCCTGCCGCTTGGCCTCAGTGCCAAGCCGCCGGTCGGGCATGGCCGGCCTTTCGTCCAATGACCGGCAGCAGCAAGCGTTCAGATTGCCTGGTTCAGCCCGGCGCGGCCAGCGCCGAAGAGTCTCGCGTGCTCGCGAAGGGCGAAGCGGTCGGTCATGCCGGCGATGTAGTCGACGATGGCTTGCTGCCCTGATCGGCGCGCAGCGTACTGGGCGGGAAGCTGATGCGGATCGCTCGCGCACGCGCGATACAGATCACGGACCACACGGCGTGCCGCTTCGGTGTTTTCAACCACCCGCGCATGACGGTAGAGGTGCTCGCGCAAGAAGCGCTTCAGATCGGCCGCGCCTTGTGCCATGTCGGCGCTGGTGCCCATCAGGGGGCCACTCCGCGGGGCTTCGTCCGCATCGGCCGGGGCGTGCTCGGCCAGCAGTCTCGACGAGGTGTCGATCAGGTCATAGACCTGGGCCGAGAGCATGCGCCGGAGCGTCTCGAAACAAGAGCCTGCGCCCGACCAGGGCCGGGAATGCGACAAGCGACTCGGCATGGAACCGCAGGAACATCGGCAGCGCCAGCAGTTGGTCGTAGGCCAGCAGGCCCGACCGCACCCCATCGTCGATGTCGTGCGTGTTGTAGGCGATCTCGTCCGTCAGGTTGCACACCTGGGCTTCCAGGCTCGGCTGCGTGCGGTCGATGAAGCGCCGACCCACGCCGCCAGGCTCACGCAGCTCAAGCTCATGTGCATGCCGCAAAGAACAATGCTTGAGGATCCCCTCGCGGGCCTCGAAGGTCAGGTTCAGGCCGTCGAAAGCCGGATAGCGCTCTTCCAGCATATCGACGACCCGCAAGCTCTGGAAGTTGTGCTCGAAGCCACCGCTTTCGGGGTCGCCCTCGCCTGCGCACTCATCCAGCGCGTCCTGACCTGCATGACCGAAAGGGGTATGCCCGAGGTCGTGCGCCAACGCCACGGCTTCGCACAAGTCCTCGTTGAGGCCCGTCACACGTGCCACGGAGCGCGCGAGTTGCGCCACTTCGAGCGAGTGCGTCATGCGGGTGCGGAACAGGTCGCCTTCGTGGTTGAGAAACACCTGTGTCTTGTAGACCAGGCGCCGGAAGGCCGTGCTGTGAACGATGCGGTCGCGGTCGCGCTGGTAGTTGTCCCGCGTTGGTGCCGGCAGCTCGGCGTACAGCCGGCCTCGCGTGCGTGCAGGGTCACTGGCGCAGCGGTTCGCAATCGTGGGCCGTGTCACGGGTGTGCTGGGCAAGCGCTGTGGAACGGGTGCTGTCGCCAGCCGTGACAGGGCACAAGTCAGCGCGTGTGCGCTTCGATCACTTCGGCCACCAATGCGTCCGGTGCCGCACGCACCACGGCATGGCCGGGCGCCTGGATGACCACGAAACGCGTTTGCCCGGCTTCGGACTTCTTGTCCAGCCGCATCAGCGCCAGATAGCGCGCAACGCCGAGTGCCGGGCCGACGACAGGCAGACCGGCTCGTTCGATGATGGCGCGCAGTCGCATGGCGTATGCCGCGTCGATCAGCCCGAGCCGAACCGACAGGTCGGCCGCCATCACCATGCCGCAACCCACAGCCTCACCGTGCAGCCAGGTGCCATAGCCCAGGCCGGTTTCGATGGCATGGCCGAAGGTGTGGCCGAAGTTGAGAATGGCACGCACGTCGGCCTCGCGTTCGTCTTGCGCCACGACCGACGCCTTGATCTCGCACGAACGTTTCACCGCATGTGTCAGGGCCCCCTTGTCGCGACGCTTCAGCGCATCGAGGTTCGCGTCGATCCAGGCCAAGAACGCATCGTCGGCGATGGGGCCGTACTTGATGATCTCGGCCAGCCCGGCACTCAGCTCACGCTGCGGCAACGTGTCGAGCGTGTCGAGGTCAGCGATCACCCTGAGCGGCTGGTTGAACACCCCGATCATGTTCTTGCCGAGCGGGTGGTTGATCGCCGTCTTGCCGCCGACCGATGAATCCACCTGCGCGAGCAGCGTCGTGGGCACCTGAACGTAGGGCACGCCGCGCATGAAGCACGCCGCGGCGAAGCCGGTCATGTCGCCGATCACGCCGCCACCCAGCGCGAACAGGATGGTCTTTCGATCACAGCCGGCGCCGAGCAACGCGTCGAAGATGCCGTTCAGCGCCGGCCAGTCCTTGTAGGCTTCGCCGTCGGGCAGCTCGATGATCTGGACCCGTTTGAACTGCGCCCTCAGCACGGCGGCAAGACGTTCTGCCAGCAGCGGAGCGACAGTGTGGTTCGTCACGACGGCCGCCGCCGTGCCTGCCGGCAAGCCGGCATAGGAGCCCGGTGAGTCGATCAGACCGCAGCCGATGTGGATGTCGTAGCTGCGCTCGCCAAGGTCGATGCGCACGCGCTCTGGTTCAAGGTTCATGCGGCGCAGTGTAGTTTCGGGCGCGGCCGCGTCAGCCGGCGGGGCGGACTGGCCCATCGACCACCGACGCCACTTGATGCGGGCTGATGGCGCCGGCCAGTTCGAGTTGCATCAGGATCATGTTCACGAGCGTGGGCACGGAAGGCCGGCCCGTGTCGATGATGAAATGCGCCGCATCGCGGTAGAGCGGGTCACGCTTGACGAACAGCTCGCGAAGCCGTGACAGCGGGTCGGCCACCTGGAGCAGCGGGCGCTTCATGTCGTGGCGCAGGCGCCGGAACAGTTCTTCGGGCGTGGACCGCAAGTAGACGCAGACGGTGTGGTCCCGCAAGAGCTGGCGGTTCACGTCGCGCAACACGATGCCGCCGCCGGTGGCGACGACACCTCGGGTTGCAGCCAGCAAATCACCGAGCGCGCTCGACTCGATGTCGCGGAAGCGGTCTTCGCCTTCCTGCTCGAAGAACGTGCGGATCGGACACCCGATCCGCTGTTCGATCAGACCATCGGTGTCGCTGAACGATGCATTCAACCGCCGCGCGAGGTGCCTGCCCACGGTGGATTTTCCACCGCCTGGCATGCCGATGAGGCTGAGAGGCTTGGGCCGCCCCGTCAGTTCGGATTCGAGCAACTGTTGCTCACACCGTACGGGCTCATCTGGTATGCCGGCGACGAGTCGGTCTTGGCGAGCGATGCCGCGTCGACCGGCACTGGCGATACGAAATACGTTGCACGCCCTTCCGATCCGGACACGCCCGATGCGGCCACGGTGATCAAGGCATCGACCCAACTGCCATGGTCCTTGGCGTACGTGATCTCGAGCTGTGCGGTGCCGTCCGCTGCAGTTTTAGGGCTGAGCAGTCGAATCGTCACATCGGGCTTGCGGGGCCAGAGTTGCCCGTCGCCATTAATGTCTTCTCCACTCTCTAAAACGCCATTTCGGTTCGTGTCCTCATTCAGGCAGACTGCACTGTCCCCAACAACACCCGTCGGCGAGACCTTGAACCAGCCAGTGACCCCGGACGTCGTCGTCAACACCCGGTACTGCCCCTTGCGATAATTCGTGAGGTCGACCGACGCGACAAGGTTCACGTCTGCTTTGGCCACACCCGCTGCATCGGAGACACTGACAACGAACTTCTTGACAAAAACAAGGCCGTCGTTTCGGTCAATGATTATCTTTTCATCGGTACCGATGGTCACACCGAGGGGTTCCGCGACGATAGTCAAGGTGACCTTTTGGGACACCGTGCATGTGAGGGGGTTGAGGTTCGGGTCGGAGTCGCTGATGCCGTAGCAGACGCGAACTGTCACGCCGTTGGTCGGGCTTGAACGTGTGCCAGGGCTGTAGGCGGTTGTGACGACGCCGTTGCTGTCGCTGTACAGGATGCCGTTTCCGGTGCTGAAGGTGCCGCCGATCGAATTGACGTCGCCGTCGAGGTCGAAACGTACTCGCACGTTCTGGATGGGTTGGTTGTTGGAGCCGAGGAAGAGCGCGCGGATTTCCGATTGACTGGTCGTGGAGCCGGTCAGGTTCACGGCCACCACGCTCGGATTCGCCGAGACGGAAGCAGCGAGAATTGACGCGGTGACAGTGGGAACCAGAGTGCCGGGTTGAACAACAATCGTTTGAACGTCACTGTTTCCCGCAACGTTTGTCGTGACGGTGTAGCTGCCGACTGCAGCCGGCGCGGTGAAGTTGAAGACAAATACTCCCGAAGCATCTGTCGTGCCAGTGGCCTGAGGAGGTGTGAAGCCGGTCGCGACGACAGCGACCGCTTGGTTGGCCATGGGGTTGCCTGCACCATCGACCACCTTGTAGCGCACCGACCCCTGGCCGCTGGGCGCAACCACGGGCGCCGAACTGGTGGCAGTGATCTTTGCGCCGGTCACCTGCACGGTTGCGGTCTTGGTGATGCCTGCTGAAACAGCCGTCACGGTCAACACCCGGTTGGCTTGGTTGCCACCGATGCCGAGCGTCGCAGATACGGTCCCGTCCGTCCCCGTAGTCTTGCCCGTCACCGCCGCAAGCACCCCGCCTCCGTCGGCGCTCAGCGTCACCGGCACGCTAGCCAGCGTGTTGCGCGAAGCGTCGAGGGCGGTGGCAGTGACAACGACTGATGCGGTACCGGTATTCGCAAGCGTAGCGGCACTGACCGTCAGGATCAGATCACTGACAGAAGCTGTCGTGGTCGCACCCGTCGGGTACGGGGTGCTACCTCCGCCGCCGCACGAGACGGCGGTCAAAATCGCAAGGAGCGAGGCAATCCGTTTGAGCATATTCATGTCAGATTGAGATATGTTTGAGTCACAGACAGTCTTGCGCTCAGCGCGCGGCGGTGCGGTCTGTCACAATCTTGGGCGTCAGAAAAATCAGCAGTTCGGTCTTGGTCGTCTGCTTGGTGCGCGTCTTGAACAGGTTACCGAGGTAGGGCACATCGCCGAGAAAAGGAACCTTGGTCACGTCTTCGCGGTCGCTCTGCTCGAAGATCCCACCGATAACGACAGTGCCTCCGTTTTCCACCAGAACCTGGGTCTTCACGTGCTTGGTGTTGATGGCAAAGCCGGCCGTCGTCGAGCGGCCAACACTGTCCTTGGTGACATCCACATCCAGCACGACATTGCCTTCTGGGGTGATCTGCGGCGTGACCTCAAGCTTCAGGTTGGCCTTGCGAAACTGCAGCGACGTGGCGCCGCTGGAAGTCGCAACCTGATACGGAAGCTCCTCGCCCTGCTCTATGAGCGCCTTTTGCTGGTCGGCCGTGATCACGCGCGGGCTGGAGACGACCTTGCCTTTTCCATCGGCCTCGAGGGCCGAGATTTCAAGGTTCAAGAATCGGTTGGCACTCGCACTGAACAGGGACAGCGCAAAAGTCGCCGGATCGAAGCCGTTTTCTGCTGTCGCAGGCAGCTTGACGAAATTCGTGTTGCTGAAGTCGACCGTTGTCGCTGTGGTCTGTCGGGTTTGCGCGCCAATGGCGTTCAGGTTGCCGCCAAACGTCACGCGGTTGTCACCCCCCACGCCGTAGCCCGGCGCGACGCCGTTAAAGCCGCGCAAGTCCGAGCCACCCAGTTTGACCCCGAGCGATCGCCCGAAACTGTCGTCTGCAATCACGATCCGCGACTCGATCAACACCTGCCGAACTGCGATGTCAATGCTGGCGATGACACGCGTGATCTCTTCAAGCTTGCTCGGAATGTCGGTCACGAAAATCTGGTTCGTGCGCGCTTCATATGACACATTGCCACGCTGCGACAAGATGCTGCGGTTTGCGGTGCTGCTTTGTCCCGTGCCGCCTCCCTGGCCGCTGAGCGCGCCGGTCAGCATCTTGGTGACGTCTTCTGCTTTGCTGTAGTTCAAGATGAACGATTGAGTGCGCAGCGGCTCCAGATCGGCCACGACCTTGCGCGACTCGAGTTCAAGGCGCTCTTTGTTGGCCAGTTCGTCCTTCGGCCCGATCAGGATCACATTGCCCGTCTTGCGCAAGCCGAGGCCTTTGGCCTGCATGATGATGTCAAGCGCCTGGTCCCAAGGAACGTCTTTCAAGCGCAGCGTGACAGTGCCGGTGACACTGTCGCTGGTGACGACGTTGAAGTTCGTGAAGTCCGCGATGACCTGGAGCAAGGCACGCACTTCGATGTTTTGGAAGTTCAGCGACAACTTCTCGCCCGCAAAGCCGGTGCCTTGGGTGAGCTTGTTCGGGTCGACCTTTTGCGCGCGCACCTCAAGCACGAACTGGCTGTCGCTCTGATACGCACTGTGTTCCCAGTTGCCGCGCGGTTGCACGACCATTCGCACACGGTCACCAACCTGGCTGGTCGTGATCGTTTGTACCGGTGTACCGAAATCGGTCACGTCCAGCTGGCGCCGCAGGCTTTCGGGCAATGTCGAACGCAGAAACTCGACAACCAGACTCTGGCCTTGCTGGCGGATGTCCACGCCCACCTGGTTATTGGCCAGTTCGACAACAACCCGCCCCGCGCCGTCACCGCCGCGGCGGAAGTCGACATCTCTCAAGGCCAGTGGGTTGCGGTTGAGGCTTTCGGCGAATCGCACCGGCTCTGTCGTGGCAGGCACGCCCGGGCGCACTGCAGATACGGTCGACTCTGCGATAACCGGTGGGGCCGATGCATCGAGCGTCAACAACAGTACCTTGCCCTGCAGTTCGGCACGGTAGTTGCCCGCCTTCTTCAGGTTCAGAACCAGCCGCGTGCGCTCGCCTGATTGCGCGATGTTGATTGATCGCAGATTGCCCTGGTTGACGTCGACGCTGGACTTGCCCAGCGCATTGCCGACCCCCGGCAGATCAATCGCGATTCGGGGAGGTGTTTGAACTGCAAAGCCGACCGGCACCGCGCTAAGCGCCTCCGACAATTCGATGCGAACAACGTCCGATCCACCCCGCTGGGTGCTGCTCACTGCCTGGATCGCGTTTTGTGCCAATACGGACACCGAGGCGCCCAGCGACAACATCAAGGCCACCGATCGCGAGCGCCACTTGCTGACCATCTGAATCTCCCGAATTTTCTTCATCGCGCCTTCTCCTGAAGCTGGAGGGCGCTTGTGCGCTCGATCCATTCGCCCGCTGCATCCTGAACGATTTCCCGAAGCGACACGTCTGTCTCGGAGATCTTCATGATCTTGCCGAAGTTCTGGCCGAGGTAGTCGCCGGGCTTGACTTGGTAAAGCAGGCTATCGACCTTCAACAGCGCATATTGCCGCCCCGCCTTCGTGACGCTGCCCACCATGGTCATGCTGTCGAGCGGATAGGCTTCCAACGGCTCTTTTCTGCGGTTGATTTCAGCGGACAGCAATGAGTTCGGTTGCCTCGCCTCCTGCTTCAAAGCGACGACGAGCTTCTGCGTGCTGAACGGCTCCACACCGGCAAAGCCTACGTAGGCCTGCGGGTTGAACTTCTTCGGCGCTGACAGCGCCTGCACGCTGGGCTTCACCTCGCGCTTTTGCTGTTCCATCCACTGCGACAACTCTTCCTGCTCGCCGCTGCATCCAGCCACGCAAAGCGCCGCCAGCGCAAGGGGCGCGAACCGGCCAGCGTGGTTACGATTGGGCTTCATTTCTTGGCCCCCGCAGACTTGGCTTTCGCCGCAGCGGCGCGTTTGATCTCGTCAAGCTCCGCCGAGTCGAGGTACCGGTAGGTTCGCGCAGTGGCTTCCATGGCCAGCAAGCCCGATGCATCGCGCACCGCGCCGGCGATATTGAGGTTGTGCAGGGTCACGATGCGCGACAGGTTCGCGATATCGCTCGCGAACGCCCCCATGTCGTGATAGCGGCCCGACACCTTGATGGAGATCGGCAATTCCGCGTAGTAGTCTTTGACGACGACCTGTCCTGGCTTGAAGAGTTCGAACTGCAGACCGCGCCCGAGGCCGGCCTGGTTGATGTCGGACAACAACGCGTCCATCTCGGCTTTGCCAGGCAACTGCTTTTCGAGCTGTGTCACGTACTCCTCAACCTGAAGCTTCTGCTTGCGCAACTCGGCGAGGTTCACGGCTTGCCCGAGCTTGGCACGGTAGTCGAGCTTGAGCGCAGGCTCCTTGGCACGCTCGGCGTCGAGTTCATCGTGTGCCGGCGAGAGCAGCATGAACCAACCCAGGACGATCATCACTGTGGCCACCGCAGCCCACGTGAGCACCTTCGGCAGGATTGGCCATTGGCCCGGCTCGTTCGGGTTCAGGGCGCGGAATTGCGACGCCGCCCCCTCGAACACAGAGTTCAAGTCGAGATTCATCGGTTTGGTGTTGGTGGCCATGACGGTCTCAAGCCTTCTTGGCGACAGCCGCACTGGCAGGGCGCGAAGCAGCGGGAACCGCCGACGCTGCGCCGTCAGCTGCCACGGCAGCCTTGTCCTGCGGGCGTTTTACCGTGACGCGTACCGAGAAATCAAACAGGCGCTTTTGTTCCTTGTTCGCCGCCGTGACGGTGGTGGCCTTGCTCTCCACCAAGTCGGGCGTGACAAGCCATTCGGAGTTGTATGCCGTGTTGCGCAGGAATTCGGAGATGCGCTCTTGCGTCTGTGCGATGCCGGTGACCATGAGCACCGTGCCATCTTGCTTGATCGACGTGAAGTACATGCCTTCCGGTGTTTGCTTGACGAGTTCGTTGAGCAGATGCACCGGCAAGTTGCGGTCGATCTGCAGGTCTTCCACCGCCTTCTGGCGCGCGGTCAGCGAAGCAATCTCGGCCTTCAGGTTGGCGATGTCCTTGATCTCTTTTTCGAGCTTCGCAATCTCGGTGACGAGGAACTGGTTGCGCTCCTGCTGTGACGACGTCATTTGCTGAACGATCAGGTACCACGCGCCCACAACCAAAAGCCCGGCAACCGCTGCCAGACCCAGGCCCACGAAGAATGCAATTTTCTTGCGCTTGCGCCGCTCTTCGCGGTGCGGCAGCAGGTTGATCAGAATCACTGCATGAACCTCCGCATCGCCAGGCCGCAGGCGGTGAGGTAAGACGGCGCCTCGCGGCGAAGCTTGCTCTCGCGCACAGCCGAGCCCAGCTTCATGTTCTCGAACGGGTTGACCACCATGGATGCAAAACCCGTGAGTTCAGTCACCCGGTCTTTCAGACCCGGCAGGGTGGCCGTGCCGCCCGCAAGCATCACGTAGTGCACCTTGTGGTGCGGTGTGCTGGTGAAGAAGTACTGCAACGCACGGCCGATCTCCTGCGACAGGCTGTCGACGAAAGGCGCGAGCAATGAGGATTCATAGTCGTCCGGCAAGTCACCGGCCAACTTCTTCTGCTCTGCCTCTTCATACGAAAAGCCGTACTGGCGCGAGATCAACTGGGTAAGTTGTGAGCCGCCGAATGCCTGATCGCGGTCGTAGAGCATCTCGTCGTCGCGCAGCACCTTGAGGCTCGTGGTGTCCGCGCCAATCTCGAACAACGCCACCAGCGCGTCATGGCCCTCGTTCGGCAAGGCCGAAACGACACGGCTCATCGCCAGGCGCGACGCGTGCGATTCGATGTCGAGCACCGCAGGTTTCAGGCCCGCCGCTTCAGCCAGGCCTTGACGGTCCTGGACGCGGTCCTTGCGCGAAGCCGCGATCAGCACTTCGACGTCACCCACCGACGTGGGGCTCGGGCCGATGACGCAGAAGTCGAGGCTCACTTCATCGAGCGAAAACGGGATGTACTGATTGGCCTCGGCCTCGACCTGGAGTTCGAGCTCCTCTTCGCGAAGGCCGGCCGGCAACATGATCTTCTTGGTGATCACGGCCGATTGAGGCATGGCCATCACGACATGCCGCGTCTTGGTGCCACTTTTGGAGACCACACGCTTCACCGCCTCAGCCACTTCATCGAACTTCTCGATCTGGCCGTCGGCGATCCAGCCCTTTTCGAAGCTTTCGACACCGAAGCGTTCCAGCACGTATTCGCCGGAAGCGGTTTGTCCCAACTCGACCAATTTGACGCTGGACGAGCTGATATCTAGCCCGATCATCGGCCGGTGCTTGCGGCCCAACAAGGTGTCCAGAAAGCTCACGACGCCTTTCCACCAGCTGTAAAAACTTGGTGCTGGATTGTTAATAAGTTACTTGAATGCTAGCAGTAAAGCCTATGTGGCACAAAGAAAAATCCGGATTTGCGCCGCGCTGCGCGTTGCAAATCTCACACGCGGAACGGCCCTAAATCCAGGCTCAGCGGGTCAACCCTGATGCCCTCGTTACGCCTGCTTTCAGCCTGCCCGACAGAACCGTTGGCGCCCACGTGTCGAGCGCGGGTCGGTTTCTATAATCGGTCGACCAACGCTGGAGTCCCATGAGCGAATCCGAGCGCGAGGCAACTCGCCCCGCCGATGCACCATCGATGCGTTCTTCCGGACCACACCTGCCCTTGTGGACCCGCTGGCTGAGCCGTAGTGCCGTGTGGTTACTTGGCCTGGCCGCTGCCGGGGGCGCGACCGCACTGATGCTCGTCGCACTCGCCCTCGCCGTGGCGTACCCGAACCTGCCGGAGATCGACGGCTTGCTCGACTACCGCCCCAAGTTGCCCATGCGCATCTTCTCGGCCGACGGTGTGCTGCTGGGCGAGTACGGCGAGGAGCGCCGCAACTTCACGCCGCTCGCGCAGATCCCGAAGGTGATGCAGCAGGCCGTCCTGGCCTCGGAAGACGCGCGCTTTTACGAACACAGCGGCGTCGACATCAAGGGCGTGCTGCGTGCCGGGCTGGCGCAGCTCAGCCGTTCGCGCAGCCAGGGCGCGTCGACGATCACCATGCAGGTAGCGCGAAACTTTTACCTGTCGACCGAGAAGACCTACACCCGCAAGATCTACGAGATGCTGCTGGCGTTTAAGATGGAGAGCCTGCTGACGAAGGATCAGATCCTGGAGGTCTACATGAACCAGATCTTTCTCGGCCAGCGCGCCTATGGCTTCGCTTCTGCCAGCGACATCTACTTCGGCAAGCCGTTACAGGAGATCTCGGTGGCCGAGGCCGCGATTCTGGCCGGCCTGCCACAGGCGCCGTCGCTCTTCAACCCGATCACCAACCCGAAGCGCGCCAAGGACGGGCAACTGCGCATCCTCGACCGCATGGTCGACAACGGCTTCATCACCGTCGGGCAGCGCGACGTAGCGCGGGTTGAACCGCTCCGCTATCGGGCGCCATCAGAAGTGGCGGTGCATGCCGAGTACGTGGCCGAAGCCGCGCGCCAATTGATATTCGCGCAGTACGGCGATGACTCCTATGTGCGCGGCTTGAACGTGTACCTGACGCTGAGATCGGACGAGCAGATGGTGGCTTACCGCGCCCTGCGCAAAGGCATCATGGATTTCGAGCGACGCCAGGTCTACCGCGGCCCCGAGGACTACGTGGATCTGCCCGCGAACGCGAAAGACACCGACGCACGCGTCGCCGACGCACTGCAAGACCACCCCGACAATGACGAGTTGAAGGCGGCCGTCGTGCTCGAAGCCAGCCCGAAAAGGGTGGTTGCAGCGCTACAGAACGGCGAGAACGTGACCATCGTGGGGGATGGCCTGAAGCCCGCCGCATCGGGCCTCGCAGCCAAGGGGAACCCGAAGACGCAGATCCGCGCCGGTGCTGTGGTGCGGGTCAGCCGCAGCAGCAAGGGCGAGTGGAGCATCACGCAGTTGCCGGAGGTGGAAGGCGCGTTCATTGCACTCGATCCGCGCAACGGCGCTGTCCGGGCGATGGTGGGCGGCTTCGACTACTCGAAGAGCAAGTTCAACCACGTCACGCAGGCGTGGCGCCAGCCGGGATCGAGCTTCAAGCCGTTCATCTATTCGGCTGCGCTGGAGAAAGGGTTCACACCCGCCACGGTCATCAATGACGCGCCGCTGTTCTTCGACGCGGGTGCCACCGGCAGCCAACCCTGGGAGCCAAAGAACTACGACGGCAAGTTCGAAGGTCCGATGGCGCTCCGGCGCGGGCTGGAGAAGTCCAAGAACATGATCTCGATCCGCATCCTGCAGTCGATCGGCGCACCGTATGCGCAGGAATGGATCACGCGCTTCGGCTTCGATGCCGACAAACACCCGGCCTACCTCACCATGGCCCTCGGCGCCGGCTCGGTGACGCCACTGCAGATGGCCTCGGCTTACGGCGTGTTTGCGAGCGGCGGCTACCGCGCGAACCCGACGCTCATCAGCAAGATCACCGACGCCAAGGGCAAGGTGCTGGCCGAAACAATACCGCCTGCACTGAACGAGTCGATGCGTACGCTGAACGCGCGCAACGCCTTCGTGATGGACAGCCTGCTGAACTCGGTGGCCAGCCGAGGCACGGCGGCAGCGGCGCAGCGCCTGCTCGGCCGCACCGACCTGTACGGCAAGACCGGCACCACGAATGACTCGATCGACACCTGGTTCGCCGGCTTCCAGCGAAGCGTGGTCGCCATCGTGTGGATCGGCTACGACAACCCGCGCAAGCTCGGCGACAACGAGACCGGTGGCGGTCTGGCGCTGCCGATCTGGATCGACTTCATGCGCTATGCACTGAACGGCGTGCCGGTGGACAAATACGCCGTGCCCGACGGCGTGGTGAACGTCAACGACGAGTGGTTCTACGAGGAATACGCGCAAGGTGCCGGCGTCAGCAGCCTGGGCCTCGAAGACAAGCTGCCGACCGCGCCGAACGAAGAAGAACGCAAGAGCATCCTCGACCTGTTCAGGCGCTGAAAACCAGCGTGCGACCTGCCTGCCGGCTGGCGCAGGCCGACAGTGCGGCCAGGAATTCGCTGCCGTCCTTGGTGTCTGCCCATTGGCCCGCCACGTGCCGGTAGTGAAACCCACCCGACCGCGCCGCCAGCCACACCTCTTGGAGCGGCGGCTGCGTGTTGACGACGATCTTGCTGCCGTTCGGAAAACTCAACTCCAGAAGGCCGCCGGTGCGCTGTGCATCGATGTCGATCACGTCGGCTTGGAGCCATGAATCGGTCTGCGCTTCAATGGCGTCGAGCAGCTTGCGTGTCAGTGCCAGGTACTCGGTATCGGTCAGTGGCGTGCGTGGGGTGAGGGAGGTCATGGTCGCTAGAATTCGCCGCATGTTGCAGTGCGAGACGAGTGTAGCTTTCAAGCCTGTCAGGCCTCTCGGCGCCGTGATCGCCGCGTGGGTTGTGGGTGCTTGCCTGCTGGCCGGCGCGGGCATGTCCGGATGCGGCCAGAAGGGCCCGCTGACCCTGCCCAAGGCCGCCAGTGCCCCATCGCCATCAACACCTGCCTCCGCCCCATGACGCTCCCCGGTTCCCCGCACATTGCCTATCGTGGCGCATCGTTGTTCATCGATGGCTGCGCGGTCGCGAGCCTGGCGCAGCGCTTCGGCACGCCGCTCTATGCCTATTCGCGCGCCAGCATGCTGGAGTCGCTGGCCGGCTACCAGCGCGCGCTGGTCGGGCGCGACCATTTGATCTGCTACGCGATGAAGGCGAACTCCAACCTGGCCGTGCTGCAGGCGTTCGCGCAGGCCGGTTGCGGTTTCGACATCGTCTCGGGCGGCGAACTGGAGCGCGCGCTCGCCGCCGGCGCAAACCCCGCCAAGATCGTTTTCTCGGGCGTCGGCAAGACCCGCGCCGACATGCGCCGCGCACTCGAAGCTGGCGTGATGTGCTTCAACGTCGAGAGCGAAGCCGAACTCGGCGTGCTCTCACAGGTGGCGATCGCCATCGGCGCCACCGCGAACGTCAGCCTGCGCGTGAACCCCGACGTCGACGCTGGCACCCACCCCTACATATCGACCGGGCTGAAGGGCAACAAGTTCGGCATCGCGCATGAGGACGCCGTCGCCAACTATGTGCGCGCAGCCCACCTGCCGGGCCTGCGTGTGGTGGGGATCGATTGCCACATCGGCTCGCAGATCACCGACACCGGCCCTTATCTCGACGCGCTTGATCGCTTGCTCGATCTGATCGAACAGGTCGAGGCGCGTGGCATCCCCATCCATCACCTCGACCTCGGCGGCGGCCTGGGCATCACCTACACCAATGAGGCGCCGCCGTCGGCCGAAGCGTTGGTGCGCAGCCTGCTCGAGCGCATCGATGCGCGTGGCCACGGCCACCGCAAGATTATGTTCGAACCCGGCCGCTCGCTGGTCGGCAATGCAGGTTTGCTGGCGAGCGAGGTGCTCTACATGAAGCCCGGCCGGGTGCCGAATGGCGACCCTGCGGGCGCCGGGAAGAACTTCTGCGTCGTCGACGCGGCGATGAACGACCTGATGCGCCCGGCGATGTACCAGGCGTGGATGAACATCGTCGCGTGCGAATTGCGTGATGAGCCTGCCACGCTGTGTGACGTGGTCGGCCCGGTCTGCGAGTCGGGCGACTGGCTCGGGCGCGAGCGAGAGCTCGCAGTGCATGCAGGTGACTTCGTCGCAGTGCTTTCCGCCGGCGCATACGGCATGACGATGGCCAGCAACTACAACACGCGCGGCCGTGCCGCCGAGGTGATGGTGTGTGGCGATCAAGCCTTCTTGATCCGCGACCGTGAGTTGCCGCGCGAGTTGTTCAGCGGTGAGCACCTGTTGCCCGCCGCCTGATCTGATCTGATCTGCCCTGCCCTGCATCAAAGCAACGGGCGTTAGATCCGCCCTTCTTCCACCGCGTGACACGCAATCAGTGCGCCGCCGAAACGCAACTGTGCCGGCCGCTCCACCTTGCACCGGTCGTTCGCATGCGGGCAGCGCGGGTGGAACGAGCAGCCGCTGGGCGGCATCAGCGGGTTCGGCACTTCGCCCTGCACCGGCGTGCGCGCGCGGCCGCTCATGTGGATGTCGGGGATCGCGTCGAGCAGCATGCGCGTGTACGGGTGGCGCGGCCGCGCGAACAGCTCAGCCTTGTCGGCGACTTCAACCAGGCGGCCGAGGTACATCACACCGACCTGGTCGCTCACGTGGCGCACCACCGCGAGGTTGTGCGAGATGAACAGGTAGGTCAGGCCCTGCTTGCGCTGCAGGTCCTTCATGATGTTGAGCACCTGCGCCTGAACCGACACATCGAGCGCCGAGGTCGGCTCATCACACACCAGAAAGTCCGGCTGCGTGGCAAGGGCCCGTGCAATCGAGATGCGCTGGCGCTGGCCGCCCGAGAACTGGTGCGGGAACTTCTCGACATCGGCGGCCGAGAGGCCGACCGATTGCAGCAACACGACCACCTTCGCCGTCAGATCACCGGCGCTGTCGGTCGGGCCGGTACCGGCCAGGCCGTGTTCGCGCAGCGGCTCACCGACGATGTCGGCCACCTTCCAGCGCGGGTTCAGGCTCGCGTACGGGTCCTGGAAGATCATCTGCATGCGCCGCCGCAGCGCCTGCGCCGCGCCGGACTTGAACGTCTTCGAAGTGTCGACGCCATCGAAGCGAACGGTCCCGCGGGTCGGCGCGTACAGACCGACGAGCAGCCGCGCGACCGTGCTCTTGCCACAGCCCGATTCGCCGACCAGCGCCAGCGTCTTGCCGCGCTCGATGCTGAAACTCACGCCGTCGACCGCGTGGACGAACTGCCGCGGCTTGCGCTCGACCACGCGGTTCAACCATGGCGCTGACACATCGAAGGTCTTCTCCAGGTCCGTCACCTCGACGAGAGGCCGTGCCATGACCGAGCTCATGCCGCCACCTTTGCCTGCGCGTCGTGCAGCCAGCAAGCCGCCCGCGTGGCGCCGGCGGGCAACAAGTCGGGCCGCTCGCTGCGGCACCGCGCGAACACGCGCGGGCAGCGCGGGTTGAAGGCACAACCACTCGGGATGGCATTGAGCCGCGGCATCGCGCCGTCGATCTGCAGCAGGCGCTCGCGGTCTTCGTCCATCGCCGGGATCGACCCCATCAAGCCCACCGTGTAAGGGTGCGCGGGCGAGTGGATCACGTCGTGCACCGGGCCGATCTCGACGATGCGCCCGGCGTACATCACCGCCACGCGGTCGCAGGTCTCGGCGATCACGCCCATGTCGTGCGTGACCAGCATGACGGCCGCGCCGTGCTCCTTGCACAGGCGCTTGAGCAGCGAAATGATCTGCGCCTGGATCGACACGTCGAGCGCGGTCGTCGGCTCGTCGGCGACGATGAGCCGAGGCTCCGCCGCGAGCGCCAACGCAATCACCACGCGCTGACGCATGCCGCCCGAGAACTGGTGCGGGTACTGGCCGATGCGGGCTTCGGCCGCCGGAATGCCGGTCTCCTGCAGCAGCTTGATGGCGCGCTGGCGCGCCTGGGCAGCGTTGACCGGCAGGTGAGCCTGGATTGTTTCGATCAACTGACGCCCGACGGTGTAAAGCGGGTTCAGCGAGGTGAGGGGGTCCTGGAAAATCGCGCCGATCTGGCGGCCACGCACCTTGCGCATCTCGTCATAGGGCAGGTTGTCGATGCGCCGGCCATCGAAGCGGATCTCGCCCGCCACGACCCGGCCCGGTGGGTCGAGCAGGCCGATGATGGCAGCACCCGTCAACGACTTGCCGGCGCCGGATTCGCCGACGACGCCGAGGATCTCGCCCGGCGCGATGTTGAACGACACGTCGTCAAGCGCCACGAGCGTGGCACGACGCGTCGGGAACTCGACGCGCAGGTGGCTGACTTCGAGCAAGGGAGTCATCGGGGTCGTCTCAGCGCAGGCGCGGGTTCAGCGCGTCGCGCAACCAGTCGCCAAACAGGTTCATGCTCAGCGCAATCAGCAACAGCATCGAGCCCGGAAAGATCACCAGCCACCACGCGCCGCTGAAGAGCTGCTTGTTGCCTTCGTTGATGAACGTTCCGAGCGACGGCGACGTGGGCGACACCCCCACGCCGAGGAACGAGAGCGTGGCCTCGGTCTGGATGGCGGTGGCCACATGGGTGGTGGCCAGCACCAGCACCGGCCCGAGCACGTTGGGCAGCACGTGTTTGCGCATGATGCGCAGCGGCGAAACGCCGACCACTCGCGCAGCCTGCACGTACTCCTTGTTGCGCTCGACCATGGTCGAGCCGCGCACCGTGCGTGCGTACTGCACCCAGCCCGGCAACGCGATGGCAAGAATCAAGACACCGAACGCCAGGGAGTCATGGGCCTGCGGGAAAAGGGCGCGGCCAACGCCGGCGATCAGGAGCGCGATCAGGATCGACGGGAACGACAGCATCACGTCGCATACGCGCATGATGAACGCATCGATTCGCCCGCCCGCGTAGCCGGCCAGCAGACCGAGCGACACACCGAGCAGCACCGAGGCCACGACCGACGCGCCCCCGATCAAGAGCGAGATGCGCGCACCAAACATCAGCGCTGAGAGCACGTCGCGCCCTTGTTCGTCGGTGCCCAGAACGTACTTGCTTTGCCCGCCCTGCATCCAGGCCGGCGGCAGCATCGAGTCGCTCAATTCCAGCGTAGCAAGGTCGAACGGGTTGTGTGGCGCAATGACGCCGGCAAAGAGCGCGCAGAACACGCAGGCCAGGGCCACGGTCGCCGCGATCATCGCCATCGGCGAGTTGCGAAACGAATGCCACACGTCGCCATCGAAGAATCGCGCCCACGCGCCCGGTGCAGCCACCGCCTCGGTGCTCATCATTTCGCTCTCAACGAAACCCATTTGAAGAACATCCGGTTGTCCGGCAACTGAACCAGGCTGACCTTGCTGCTGTAGGCCCACGCGAGCGCTTGCTGGTGTAGCGGGATGTGGCCGATGTCGTCCTGGTGGATCTTGTAGGCCTCGCGGATGTACTCCATGCGCTTCTTGTCGTCGGTTTCGGACTGGACCTTCAGCGTCAGCTCATCAAGCTTCGGGTTGCTGTACCAGCCCAGGTTGAACTGACCCTGGCCCTTGTCGGTGGGCGTGGCCAGCAGTGCCGCGAGCGGGTCGTGGGCATCACCAGTGCTGGGCGTCCACCCGAGCAGGTAGAAGCTCGTGTCGCGCCGCAGGATCTTCGGGAAGTAGCTGATCTTGGTTTCGGTCTGCAGGTTCACCTTGACGCCCACGCGCGCCAGATTCGCGGCCACTGCCTGGCAGATGGCGGCGTCGTTCACATAGCGATCATTCGGGCAGTTCATGCCGACTTCGAAGCCGTTCGGGTAACCCGCATCAGTCAACAGCTTCTTCGACGCTTCAACGTCGTACGGCAGGCGCTTGTTCATGTCGGCCTGAAAGCCGCGCACGCCCGGGCCCATCATCAACGCGGTGGGCGTGGCCGCACCGCGCATCACGCGGGTCTTGATGGACTCGATGTCGATGGCCTGGTAGAACGCTTGGCGAACGCGCTTGTCCTTGAACGGGTTCTTGCCCTTCACGCTGCTGAACTGCAACTCATCGCGCTTCTGGTCCATGCCCAGGAAGATGGTGCGCAGCTCGGGGCCCTGCGCCACCGTGTAGCCGGGCGTGGCTTTCACGCGCTCGACGTCTTGCAGCGGCACCGGCTCCATCAGGTCGGTCTCGCCCGACAGCAGCGCGGCCACGCGCGTGGGGTCGTTGCCGATCGGGGTGAACACGATTTCGTCGAGGTTGCTCTCGACCTTGTCCCAGTAGTTGAAGTTGCGCACGAGCACCGTGCGCACCGAGGGCTGGCGCTCTTTCAACCGGAACGGGCCGGTGCCGTTGGCCTTGAAGCTGGCGGTGTTCTCGATGCCCTTGCGGCGATCGACGGGCGTGGTGGCCTTATTGTCTTCGCACCATTTCTTGCTGAGGATGGCGACGTTCGAAATCACGTCCGGCAGGATCGGGTACGGCGCAGCCGTCTCGATTTCGACCGTGTGGTCGCCGAGCTTGCGCACCTCTTTGAACGACGAGGTGTAGCCCTTCATGTCGGAGCCGTCGCCTGCCGCGCGCTTGAAGCTGAACACCACGTCGTCGGCCGTGAACGGCGTGCCGTCATGGAATTTGACGCCCTTGCGCAGCTCGAAGCGCCACACCGTCGGGCTGGTCTGCGACCACTTGGTGGCGAGCAGCGGGGTGAGCGCCATCTTCTTGTCGCGCCCGACCAGCGCTTCGTACACGCTGGCGGTGAAGCTGAGCTGCAGTGTCTCGTTGAGCGAATGCGGGTCCATCGACTGCACATCGCCGGCGTTTGACACGCGCAAGGTCACCGCTTGCGCGTGCAGGGCAGCCAGGCACAGTGCTGAAGCCAGCGCAGTGGTCAGAAGGGTTTGCTTGAGGTTCATCGAAAGCTCCAACGAGGGTCTTGTGAAGTGATGCAGGTTCAGTGCGCGCCGCCGGTCTTCTCGATCCGCAGGCGTGGGTCGACGGCAAAGTAGAGCAGATCGACCACCAGGTTGATCACGACGAAGATCAACGCGATCAGGCACAGGTACGCCGCCATCACCGGGATGTCGGCGAAGGTCACCGCCTGGATGAACAGCAGGCCCATGCCTGGCCACTGAAAAACCGTCTCAGTAATGATGGCAAACGCGATCAGCGCGCCGAGTTGCAGGCCGGTGATGGTGATCACCGGCACCAGCGTGTTCTTGAGCGCATGGCCGAAGTAGACAAGCCGATTCGGCAGGCCACGGGCACGTGCGAACTTGATGTAGTCGGCGCGCAGCACTTCCAGCATTTCCGCGCGCACCAAACGCATGATCAGCGTGAGCTGGAACACCGCCAACGTGATCGACGGCAGCACGAGGTGCTTCCATCCATCGGCGGTGAGGAAACCGGTCGTCCATGCGCCGAACGCCGTGACCTCGCCGCGGCCGAAACTGGGCAGCCACTTGAGCGTCACCGCGAACACCAGGATCAACAGAATGCCGATGAGGAAGGTCGGCAAAGAGACACCGAGAAGCGAGACCGTCATCAGCAACTGCGACAGGAACGTACCGCGCCGCAACGCGGCGTAGACGCCCATCGGTACGCCCAGCGCCAAGGCGATGAATGCCGCGGAGAGCGACAACTCGAGCGTGGCGGGCAAGCGCTCGGCAATCAATGAAGAGACCTTGCGGCCCTGCCGGAGGCTCAGACCGAATTCCCCTTGAAGCGCCTTGCCAACGAAGTGCCCGAACTGCACCGGGAACGGCTTGTCCAGCCCAAGATCAGCGCGCAATTGCTGGCGCTGTTCGGGTGTGGCGTCTTGCCCGAGGATGTTGGTGACAGGGTCGCCGACGTACTGGAACAGCATGAAGGCAATGAAGGCCACCGTGAGCATCACGATCACGGCTTGGGCCAAGCGGCGAAGTACGAAAACAAACATGAAAGGCTGGCGCTACACGAAGGAAAGAGAGTTCACACAGCGCCTTGCACACGCCGACCTGCGCAACGCCAACCCGCACCATCGCGGCGTCCGGTACACACTGCGTCGCAATGCTTGATGAAAGCAAAACGCGAGTCACCCGTCAAAGGGGAATCCCCTCATGCAATGCACGACGAAGGGTGGGACCGCACCTTCTGCGGCAATGTGAGGCCCACGAAAAAGCCGCCCGAAGGCGGCTTTTGGTTCTGTGCCGCTACTTGCACTAGGCAAGCGCAGTATCAGAAGATGTGACGCACGCCGAACTCGGCGCCAGTCGACTTGCCGCCGAAGTCCGGAAGGGGCGCGCTGCCAATCGTGGCCCGCGACAAGCTGCCGTTCGACAAGCGCGCCACCGTGCTGTAAACAGCGGTGCGCTTGGACAGGTTGTAAACGTAACCCACAGCAAACTTGCTGATTGTGTTGGACGTGCTCAAAGTGCTGTCTTGCAGCTTGCTGCGCTCGTAGCCAGCGTGGATTTCGCCCTGGCCCATCGGCACGAGGCCGCTGATCGAGTAACGGTTCTCCTTCAAGCTTGCCAAGGTGTCGCGGTCGTAGTAACCCATCAGTTTGGCAACGCCGAAGTCGAATGACCCGCCCAGGTTCATCGTCTTGTGCTTGTCGCCGGTATTGGTATTTTGCTGAGCGTAAGCAGCGGCAACTTCGAACGGGCCCGCGCCGAATCCGAGGCGTCCACCGACATACTTGCCGGCAGCAACACCTTCACCTGCAGCGACCATGGCCTGGCCGAACAGGCCGCCGAGTTTGGCAGGCAAAAAGTAGCCGATCGAATTATCAGCGCGGACAAATGTGTTGGAGGTCAGCTGCGCGACAGTGAGTGAGTCACCCAAGCCGACTGTGCCAAACACGTCATAGAACGTTTGGTTCCAGAAAGTCGGGGTGTAGTCACGGCCCAGACGAACTTCACCGAAGCCACCGACCAGGCTGACCGTCGAACGGCGGCCAAAGAACTTGGCGTTAGTCGTGCCGGTGTCGGCGTTCACGCCGCCTTCGAGCCAGAATTGCGCCGACAGACCGCCACCCAAATCTTCCGTACCGCGGAAGCCCAAGCGGCTGCTGTTGATGCCGTCCTGGCTCAGCGAAACGCGACGAGCAACGCCGTCGTTCTTGACGTAGCGGGCGTTCAGGTCAACGACGCCGAACAGTGTGACCGACGATTGAGCCGATGCGACACCGGCGAACGCGCCCAGAACTGCGAGAGCGAGAAGAGATTTTTTCATTGCAACTATCTCCTAGGTTGGACAAGAGGTCCCGATCACCAAGCACCCTCGACGGGCTACCCGTTTTGAGCAGATCAGGCACAACCCCCTCAGCGGAAGTTGTGTGTATTGCACCAGAGGGGCCGGGTACTGGAAAGCCTTGCTGGCCAAAAAAGGCTTTTATGTTGTCGCAACACAACGAGGTCCATCCGAAGCAGTCGCCGCGTGGTCAAGTCGCGCTGCACCGCTGTGCGCCAAGCCCAACCGGACGCCGGCCGCGCCGCTGCGATATTCTTTCAGCTCCATCACGCCGACAGGTTCGTTGAATGACTCCGCTGGACAAGTTGATCGTCACCGCCGAGAGCGCACTGCGCACGCTCTCAGGGAGTGCCAGTGCCGCACGCACCTGTCCGCGACCGGACGTCTCCCCGGCGCAGCTTGCGCGGAGCGAGCAACGCCTTTCCGGCGCCCTGATGCGGGTGAACCACGTCGGCGAGGTCTGCGCGCAGGCGCTCTACAGCGCGCAGGGCTTGACCACGCGCGATCCAGAGTTGAAGCGCCAGTTTGCCCACGCCGCGCGCGAAGAAACGGACCACCTCGCCTGGACTGAAAAGCGCCTCGACGAACTCAACGCGCGCACCAGTGTGCTGAACCCGCTGTGGTACGCAGGGGCGTTTGCAATCGGTCTGCTCGCAGGGCGGATCGGTGACGCGACCAGCCTGGGGTTTGTCGTCGAGACGGAACGCCAAGTCGAAGCCCATTTGGCCGATCACTTGAAGCGCTTGCCGCAGAGCGACCTCGCGTCGCGGGCCATCGTGATTCAGATGCAGGCCGACGAGGCCGCGCACGCTGCCAGTGCCGAGTCAGCCGGCGCGGCACCGCTGCCTGCGCCGGCGCGCTGGGCGATGCGGCTCGCAGCGCGCGTGATGACCTCGACCGCGCACTACTTGTAAGCACTTCGTGCAAGCCCGACGTGTAAGCCCAGGGTCACGCCGCCTTCAACTCGAAACTGGTCGTGATCTCGGCAGTCTTGGCCAGCATGATGCTGGCTGAACAGTACTTTTCGTGCGACATGCGCACCGCGCGGTCCACGGCTGCGTCGGTCAAACCAACGCCGGTCACGACGAAGTGCATGTGGATTTTCGTGAAGACCTTCGGGTCCACCGGCGCGCGCTCGGACGTGACCACCACCTGACAGCCCCGCACGTCATGGCGACCACGCTGGAGAATTAGTACCACGTCGTAGGCAGTGCACCCCCCAGTGCCGGCAAGCACCGTCTCCATGGGGCGAGGCGCCAAGTTGCGCCCGCCGCCATCGGGTGCGCCGTCCATCAGCAGCAGATGGCCGCTGCCGGTTTCGGCCGAGAACGCCATGCCGTTCGCTGGCATCCAGTTGATCGTGCACTTCATCGATGACTTGCCCTTCGCCGCACCATGTCGGCGCTTGTGACGAAACATTGTGCATGGGTGCACCGACACGCGGAGCCTGCCCCCTAAATCGACACCCCGTCGTATATTGCAGTGCAGCAAAAAAGCCTCTACACTTCTCCATCGCTGTGAGTTTCAATGCGCAATTGCCTAGCAAAGGCAATGCGCTCATTGCCTTCCGGCACCGATTGTCTCCTCCACCTCCTCCATTGGTGGATTCAGCCCAGGGCAGCAATGCTCTGGGCTTTTTTCTGCCTTGGACGCGAAAACTGGACACTGGTAGCCGGGCCGAGTCAGCGCCGTATGATCCTCCGCCGCAAACCGCCCACCCCAGGAGACAGCCGATGGTCGCCCCCGGACCCACGCCCGCCAGACCCGCGCGCAGCCGTGCCGCGAGCAAGGCCGGTGCAACGCCCCTGACCCTGCCTCAGTACCTGCAGAAGATCCTGACCGCGCGGGTCTACGACGTGGCCCACGAGACGCCGCTCGACCTGGCCAAGACGCTTTCGCGGCGGCTCGGCAACACCGTGTTCCTGAAGCGCGAGGACACCCAGCCGGTGTTCAGCTTCAAGCTGCGTGGCGCCTACAACAAGATGGCTCACCTGAGCCCGCAAGAACTCAAGCGGGGCGTCATCTGCGCTTCGGCGGGCAACCATGCCCAGGGTGTGGCGCTGTCCGCGCAGCGCATGGGGTGCAGGGCGCTGATCGTGATGCCGTTGACCACGCCGCAGGTCAAGGTCGATGCGGTGCGGGCGCTGGGCGGCGAGGTAGCGCTGTTCGGCGACAGCTACTCCGATGCCTATGCCCACGCGCTGGCCTTGCAAAACGAGCGAGGCATGGTCTTCGTGCACCCGTTCGACGACCCCGACGTCATCGCCGGCCAGGGCACGATCGCCGTGGAAATCCTGCGCCAGCACGCCGGCCCGATCAACGCCGTGTTTGTAGCGATCGGCGGTGGCGGGTTGATCTCGGGTGTGGCGGCCTACATCAAGTCGGTGCGGCCGGAGATCAAGGTCATCGGCGTGCAGACCGACGACTCGGATGCGATGCTTCGTTCGGTGAAGGCCGGCAAGCGCGTCGCCCTGACCGACGTGGGCCTGTTCGCCGACGGGACCGCGGTCAAGATCGTCGGCGAAGAGACCTTCCGCCTCACGCGCGAACTCGTCGATGACTTCATCGTGGTCGACACCGACGCCGTCTGCGCCGCCATCAAGGACGTGTTTCAGGACACGCGCAGCATCCTGGAGCCCTCGGGCGCGCTGGGCGTGGCGGGCATGAAGCAGTACGTCGCCACGCACGGGTGCAAGGGCAAGACCTTCATCGCGATCACCTGCGGGGCGAACATGAACTTCGACCGCCTGCGCTTCGTGGCCGAGCGCGCCGAGGTAGGAGAAGAACGCGAAGCGCTTTTCGCAGTCACCATTCCGGAGGAGCGCGGCAGCTTCAAGCGCTTTTGCGAACTGATCGGCCCACGCGCGGTGACCGAGTTCAATTACCGCATCTCTGACTCGAACGAGGCCCACGTGTTCGTCGGCCTGGCGACCACCGTGCGAGACGAACCCGCCAAGCTTGCCCGGCACTTCGCTCGCCACGGCTTCGCCACGCTGAACCTGACCGACGACGAACTCGCGAAGGAGCACCTGCGCCACATGGTGGGTGGGCGCAGCCCGCTGGCGCAGGACGAGCGGCTGTATCGCTTCGTCTTCCCCGAGCGGCCCGGAGCGCTGATGCGCTTTCTCTCTGCCATGCACCCGGGCTGGAACATCAGCCTGTTCCACTACCGCTACCAGGGCGCCGACCATGGCCGCATCCTCGTCGGCATCCAGGTACCTTCGGCCGACAAGAAGGCGTTCCGCGCATTCCTCACGAGCCTGGCCTACCCCTGCGAAGACGAGACGGACAACCCGGTCTACGCCCTGTTCCTGCGCTGACTTGGCGCGCGTCGACGGTTCGAAGCGCATTGCGGCTCGCGCCGATTGGGCCCCACAATCGGCGCGCTGAACTCACCGGATGCCCATGTCGGTCAATCGCTCTCTGATCACGCCCACCTCGAACCCGCTGCTCGAGCAGGCCCTGCGCAAGAAGCTCGAGCGCCGGGCCGAGACCACGGGCGGCCTGGGCGAACTCGAGCCTCTGGCGGTACGGCTCGGCCTGATCCAGAACACGCTGAAGCCGCGCTTTCGCACACCTCAGATCGCCATCTTTGCGGCCGACCATGGTCTAGCCGTCGAAGGTCTCGAGATCGACGGCCGGCAATCGACCGCCCTGCTTTCGCAGCAGTTGCTCAGCTCGCAGTTGCCATTGGCGGTGTTCGCGCGCATCCAGGGCCTGGAGTTGTCGGTGGTCGACTGCGGCGTGGCTGAATCCGTCACGCCGCACGCCCGCTTGCTGGCCCGCAAGATCGCGCACGGCACGCGCAACGCGCGCGTCACCTCGGCCATGTCGATCGACCAGGCGCACGCAGCCATCCGCGCCGGCATGGAGATCGCCGATTCGCTCGTCGGCAACGCAGTGATCTGCGCCGGCATCGGCGTGGGTGCGCACGAGAGCGCAGCGTTGGTGTTGTCGCGCCTGTCGGGCCTGAACCTGAGCGACCTGTTGATCCAGGGGCCCGACATGGAAGAGAGCCGCCTCGCCCACCTGCTGGCGGTGCTGCAAGGCGCGCAGGCGCGTCACAAAGACGTGGTCGACCCGGTCGAGGTGATGGCCGCGTTCGGTGGCTTCGAGATGGCGATGATGGTCGGCGTGATGCTGGTCGCCGGCAGCAAGCGCCACCTCATCGTCGTGGACGGCATGCCGGCCTGCGCTGCGCTCATGGTGGCCTCGCGGATTGCACCGGCCGTGACCGACTACTGCGTGTACTGCCGCAGCCACAGCCACCGCGGGCTCGACCATGCGTTGTCGCTTTTCCACGCGTCCGCGCTGCTCGAACTCGGCATGGAAAGCACCGACGGCACCGGCTCCACGCTGGCCTGGCCGCTGGTGCGAAGCGCCGCTGCACTGCTGACCGAGGTGGCTGAAGGCGAAGAACCCGGCCCGACGCAGCCAGCGCCGATCAGTAGCCCCGTCCCAGCGCCCGCTCCGGTGGCGGCCCGCGCCACTGCCGCGCCCGATGCGGAACGAGCCACTGCGGGAGCGGGTGCCGATGCGCGCTCGCCGGTCGCGCCTGACCTGGCAGACGCGCCCTTGCTTGCAGACTCCGTCGAGCCCATATCCAGAACCTGATCCGCGCCCCGGCGGCGCTCAGTCGTTACCCGGCCGCACCTGACCCGGCTGCGGCGGTTGCCCGGCCGGATCGCTGCCGCCGGGCGGCACCGCCAACATGGAGGGCGGGGGGCGCAAACCCTGCACCGAGGTCGACAACGAGCGGGTCAGCGAGCCGGGCAGCGCGCTCGGTGGAACCGGCTGAAACCCGGGTTGGGGCACCGGTTGAGCGGCTGGCTGAGGCAGCGGCTGCACAACCGCTGGCGGCGCCTGCTGTGCGGCTGGCAGGGTGATCACCGAGGGCAAGGTGCCGGTCGTCGCCATCGGCAGCGCCGGCAGTTCCAGGCGCATGCCCGCAGCGCCGTTCGCGGGCGAAATGTCGGCGGTGCGCAGGCTCACCGCTTGCAGCACCCAATCGGCATCGAGGTGCGAGCCGACCGTGTAGGCACGCGGCAACTTGCCGTCGACCGCGATCAGCGCCACCCCATGGCCGGCGGACGACTGCACGCCGGATTTCGGCGCCATGATCCCGAGCAACTTGAAGCGCGCACTGGCCTCGGGCACCACCGCCTGCGCCACCACGGCAACCGGCGCCACGCCGAGCAGGCGGGTCAGGTCGCCGCGGGTCGATGCGGCTTCAATGGCCACCACCACGTTGGGCGGCGCCACCGGAGCGCGCGTGAACAGGCGCAAGCCCCAGAACACGGCGGTAGCTGCCACCAGGGCCCAGGCGACGAATGAAAATAGGCGAGCCGGCATGCCCCATTATGATTGACCGGTCGCCCCCGCCACCCCGTGCGCCGGAAGGAACCTGACATGACCTTGTATCGAATTCCGCGCCAAAAGCCCGCGCGCGGCCTGCGTGGATTCACCCTCATCGAGCTGATGGTCGTGCTCGTGATCATCGGCGTGCTGGCTGCGTTGATCGTGCCGAATGTGCTCGACCGTGCCGACGACGCGCGCGTGACGGCAGCGCGCACCGACGTGAACAACCTGATGCAGGCGCTCAAACTCTACAAGCTCGACAACCAGCGCTACCCGAGCGGTGAACAAGGCCTGCAGGCGCTCGTGAGCAAGCCCACCACCGGCGCCGTGCCGCCGAACTGGAAGCCCTACCTCGACAAGTTGCCGAACGACCCGTGGGGCCGGCCCTACCAGTACGCGAACCCCGGCCTTAAGGGGGAGATCGACATCTACAGCTTCGGCGCCGACGGCGTGATCGGCGGCGAAGGCAAGAACGCCGAGATCGGCTCCTGGCAGTGACTTGCAGCGCCGCCTGACCTGCACCCGAGCCACTCGCGGCCCTCGCAACATCTGCAACACCGCACCTTGCATCCACGACAACGCCGCCGCCCTGTGCGGTGCGCCGCACGCGGCTTCACGCTCATCGAACTGCTGCTCGTGGTCGTGCTGATCGCCGTCGCCAGCGCCGTGGCCAGCCTGTCGCTGCGCGACCCGGCCGCCACCCGACTCGATCAGGAGGCCGCCCGCCTCGTCGCCCTGCTTGAATCGGCGCGCACCGAAGCCCGCGCCGCCGGGCTGCAAGCCAGCTGGGAACCGCGCGCTGAAACGGTCGGCACGGAAGGCTTCCGGTTCGTCGGGCTGCCGGCATCCAGCGGCCTGCCGACCCGCTGGTTGTCGGCCGGCGTCAGCGCCGACGTGCCGGGCGCACGCGCCGTGGTGCTCGGCCCGGAGCCGCTGATCGGCCCGCAGCGCATCGTGTTGCGCTTGGACGACCAGCGCCTCGTGCTCGCGACCGACGGCATCGGGCCGTTCGTGGTGGTCAACGAACCGTCGAAGGCAGCGCCATGAGGCAGCCCTCGACGAGCGGCTTCACGCTGATCGAGGTGCTGGTGGCGCTGACCATCGTCGCGATCACGCTCAGTGCCGGCGTCAAGGCCGCCGGCGCGCTGACCGACAACGCGCAGCGCCTGGCCGACGTGAGCTCCGCCCAGCGCTGTGCCGACAACCAGCTCACCGGGCTGCGCCTGTCGGGCCTGACGCCACCCATCGGCGACACCGACTTCGCCTGCACCCAGCTCGGCCGCGACTACGCCGGCAAGCTGGCCGTTCGGCCGACGCCGAACCCGCTGTTCGTGGCCGTCGAAGCCAAGGTTGCCGACACCGCCGGCCGCGCGATCCTGTCGCTCTCGACGGTGCTGCGCAAATGACCGGCGCGCGCACCGGCCAGCGGGCAAAAATGACGGGCTTCACGCTCGTCGAGGTGCTGGTCGCGCTGCTCGTGATGGCGGTGATGGCCGGCATGGCATGGCAGGGCGTCGACGGCATCGTGCGCTCCCGCGATGCCAGCCAGGTGCAACTCGAACGCACACTGCGCCTGAACACCGTGATCGCGCAATGGGACCAGGACATGGCCGCGATTCAAGACAGCGCCGTGGTCCCGCAGGCGCTGAGCTGCGACGGCGCGAACGTGCGCCTCACCCGCCGCACGCCGACCGGGTTGCAGGTCGTCGCGTGGTCGGTGCGCCCGTCGCCCGACGGCAGCGCGGCCTGGGTGCGCTGGGCCGGGCCGACGGTGACCACCACCGGCGCGTTGCAGGACAGCTGGCTGCGCAGCCTGCAACTGCAGGACGACGACCCCGCCAACGTCCGCACGCTCACTGGCCTGACCGGCTGGCAGGTGTACTTCTTCCAGGGCACGGCGTGGGCCAATTGCCAGTCCACCGGCGACCTGTCCCCGCCGGTGCCCGCGCCCGCAGCCAGCGGTGCGAGCGGCCCCGCCATCGCGGCGCCGCGCATCGCGCTTCCGAAGGGCGTGCGCGTGGTGCTCAGCTTTGCGCCCGGCAGCGGACAGCTGGGCGACCTGACACGCGACACCTTGCTCGGCCCTTGATGCCATGACTGCCATGACCGCCGCGATCCACCGCCCCGCCCGCGCCCAGCATCACACGGGTGGCCGCGCCGCCGCCCGCCAGCGCGGCGCGGCGTTGCTGACCGCCATGGTCATCGTCACCCTCGTCGTCACGCTCGCCTCGGCGATGGTGTGGCAGCAGTGGCGCGCGGTGCAGGTTGAAACAGCCGAGCGCGCGCGGGCACAGTCGGCATGGATCCTCTCCGGCGCGCTCGACTGGGCGCGCCTGATCCTGAAGGAAGACCTGCGCAGCGGCCGGCCCACGGCGCTGACCGAGCCCTGGGCCACGCCGCTTGCCGAGGCGCGCTTGTCCACCTTCCTGGCCGCCGACAAGAGCAACGCCGACGACGGCCCCGAGGCATTTCTGTCGGGCAGCATCAGCGACGCGCAGGGGCGCTACAACCTGACCAGCCTGGCACCCGCCGGTGGCAAGGTCGACGTGCTGGAGCAGGCGGCGCTGGAACGCCTTTGCCTGGCCATCGGGCTGGAAAGCTCGGTGGCGCAGCGCATTGCCAACGGCATGCGCGACGCGGGCGCCACGGGCAGCGGCGGCAGCGGTGGCGCCAATGCGAATGCGCCATTGCTGCCGCAATCGGTCGCGCAACTCACCTGGTTCGGGCTGGACGACGCGACCGTCAAGGCACTCGAACCCTACGTGGTGCTGCTGCGCGAGCCGACGCAGGTGAACGTGAACACGGCACCGCGCGAAGTGCTGGTCGGCGCCATCAAGGGCCTCGATCTCGCCACCGCCAAGCGCTTGCTGCAAGTGCGGCAGCGCGCGCCCTTCAACGGCATCGACAAGCTCAAGGAGCAGATCCCGGGCATCGACCTGGCGGACGCGCGGCTCGCCTTCACATCGAGCTACTTCGAGGTGCGCGGGCGCATCCGGCTCGGCGAGCGGGTGCTGGTCGAGCGTTCCCTGGTGCACAGGCTGCCGAACGGGCAGGTCGACGTGATGCGGCGCGAACGCATCGCCAGCCTGGAACTCGCCGGCAGTTGAGGCGCATCACCGAGCCGCGCGCCGCCCTGCCATCGATTGATAAGAACCCGCCGTAAGTCTTTGATTCGATAAGGTTTGCGATTTGGCCGTGCCTACAATGCCGGCTGCCACCCACCACTGAGTTCATGTCGACCCTCGTTGTCCACATTCCACCCCGCCAGCGCTTGCGTTCCAGCAGCCACGGCGCCATTTCGGCCGAGGGTTCGGGCCTGGCCACGGAATACCCATTCGCGACCAGCCCCGACGGCCTGGTGCTTGAAACACAAGGCCAGTGCGCCGCCTCGCTGCTGCCCAGGGCCACCACCGTGATCGCCGTGCTTTCGGACGCCGACGTCAGCTGGCACCGCATCACCCTGCCCCGCGCCCCGGGCGCGCGCCTGCGTGCTGCGCTCGACGGCGTGCTCGAAGAGGCCTTGCTCGAAGACGCCGACGACGTGCACCTGGCCCTGGCCCCCGCCGCGCTGCCCGGCCAGCCCACGTGGGTGGCTGCCGTCTCGAGGCGCTGGCTGCGCGCCGAGTTGGCGGCGCTGGAGAAGGCCGAGGTCTTCGTCGACCGGGTCGTGCCGATGGCCTGGCCCGACGACCCGCCCATCGGCCACTTCGCCGAGACGCCGATGGATGCCAGCGGCCCGAACGGCATGGCCCACGGCGTGGCGCTGAACTGGGCCCATGCCGACGGCGTGGCCAGCGTGCGCCTGCAAGGCGGCCTGGCACGCACGCTGGTGCCGCACCCCGCCCCGCCCGAGACGCGCTGGAGCGCGACCCCCGGCGCGGTGGCTGCGGCCGAAGCCTGGGTCGGCGCGCCGGTGCGCGTGATGCAGCCCGCGCAACGCCTGCTGCAGGCCGGGCGCAGCCTGTGGAACCTGCGCCAGTTCGAGCTGGCGCGCCGCACCCGCGGCGGCCGCGCGCTGGCCGATTCCGCCCGGCGTTTCTTCAGCCGCGAATGGGCGCCGGTGCGCTACGGTTTGGCCGCACTCGTGCTGGCGCAGATCGTCGGCCTGAACCTGTGGGCGTGGCACCAGGGGAGTGCCATCGAAGCGCGGCAGGCGGCGCTGCGCGACCTCGTCAAGGCGACCTACCCGAACGTGAGCCCGCTCGATGTTCAGCGCGACGCCGAGGCCGTGATGCAGCGCGAATCGCAAGCGCTGCGCACGCTCGCCGGCAAGCCCGGTGACACCGACCTGGAGCCGATGCTGCAGGCCGCTGCCTCCGCTTGGCCCGCCGACCGCCCGGCCGTGGACACGCTGCGCTTCGAGCCAGGGCGACTGACGCTCTCGGCCCCCGGCTGGAGCCCCGAACAGGTCGACCAGTTCCGCAGCGTGCTGCGGCCCGGCGGCTGGCAGGTCGAGGCGGCCGAGGGCCGGCTCGTGCTGAGCCGTGCAGCATTGACGGCGGGCCGTTCATGAGCCCGCAGGGCCGCCCCAAGGGCGAATACCGCAGTGCGAAGCGCGGAGGTTGCCAATGAACACGACTTCCACAACCCTTCCGCCCGCGCTGGCCACCCTGCGCCAGCAGGCCGACGCGTGGTGGCGCAGCCGCGCCCGGCGCGAACGCCAAGCACTGGGCGCGGTGGTGGCGGTGCTGGTGGTCTTCGCGGTGTGGAGCCTGCTCGTGCAGCCGGCGCTGCGCAGCGTGCGCGCCGCGCCCGAACAGCTCGACCGGCTCGAAGCGCAGATGCAGCAGGTGCAGCGCGTGGCCGCCGAGAGCACGGTGTTGCGGGCGATTGCACCGGTGGCCGCCACGCAAGCAGGCATCGCACTCAAGTCGGCCGCCGACCGCCTGGGCGAACGCGGCCGCCTCACGTTGCAGGGCGACCGTGCCACGCTCACGCTCACCGGCGTGAGCCCCGAAGCGCTGCGCGCCTTCCTGCTCGAAGCGCGCAACGGCGCACGCGCCCGGCCGGTCGAAGCGCAACTGCAACGCGGCCCGCAGGGCTACAGCGGCACGCTCAGCGTGGCGCTCGCCGGGGCCACACCGTGATCCTCAAACGCAAACGCGGCGCCTTCAGCCCGACCATCGCGGCCACCGGCTGGGGCGAGTCGACCTTCGCCGAGCTGTCGTGGGACAAGTCGCGCGGCGCAGGCAAGCGCTGGGCCATCGGAGGCGCCGTCGCGGGCGCGCTGCTGGCGCTCGTGGCCTTCGCGCCGGCGGCCTGGCTGGCCGACAACGTGGCCTCGGGCACCGGTGGGCGCATCGTGCTGGCCGATGCGCGTGGCACCGTGTGGTCGGGCAGTGCCGTCGTCGTGCTGACCGGTGGCGCCGGCAGCCGCGACGCCAGCGCCCTGCCCGGCCGGCTGGCCTGGACGCTGGGCGTGCACGGCCTCGGCCTGGAGGTGCGCGCGAAGCAGGCCTGCTGCCTGAACGGCGACGTGGTGCTGCAGGTCAAGCCCGGTTTCGGCCGCACCAGCTACACGTTGGTTCCGCCTTCGGGCTGGGTGGCGCAATGGCCCACGTCGTTCCTCGGTGGCCTGGGCACGCCGTGGAACACGATGCAGCTCGGCGGCACGGTGCGCCTGGCGTCACCGGGCATGACGTTCGAGTCGGTGCAGGGCCGCTGGCTCGTGACCGGCCGTGCCGATGTCGACCTGATCAACGTCGGCTCGCGCCTGACCACGCTCGACACGCTCGGCAGCTACCGCATGAGCCTGTCTGGCGACCCGGCCAACCCCGGCATATCGGCCTTGCAACTCTCGACCACGGAAGGCGCGTTGCAGCTCAGCGGCAACGGTACCTGGGGCCCCGCCGGCGTGCGCTTTCGCGGTGAAGCGCGGGCGGCCACGCTCGAAGAGCAGGCGCTGTCGAACCTGCTGAACATCATCGGGCGGCGCGATGGCGCACGTTCCGTCATATCGATCGGATGAGCATGAAGCGCAGCCCCCCACACCCCCTTCGCGGCCGCACGCTGCCCGCCGCCGTGGCAGCGGCCGTGCTCAGTGCCACGCTTATGCCCGCGCCGCTGGCGCTGGCGCAGACCTCGCGTGCGCGCAGCACCACCGTGCGCAACGAGGCGCGCGCCGAGCCTGTGACGCTGAACTTCGTCAACGCCGACATCGAAGGCGTGGCACGCGCCATGTCGGCCATCCTGAAAAAGTAGTTCGTGGTCGACCCGCGCGTCAAGGGCACGATGACTCTGTACAGCGAAACGCCGCTCGCGCCGCGCGAGGCCTACCTCAACTTCCTGGCAGCGCTGCGCGGGCTGGGCTTCACCGTGGTCGAAGTCGGCGGGCTGTACAAGGTCGTGCCCGAGGCCGACGCGAAGCTGCAGACCGGCACTGTGGCCGTGGGCGACGCCACGACCCGCCGCGGCGACCAGATCCTCACGCAGATCTTCAAGCTCAGCCACGAGAACGCGAACAACCTGGTGCCGGTGCTGCGCCCGTTGATCAGCCCGAACAACACCATCAATGCGAACCCGGGCAACAACACGCTCGTCATCACCGACTATGCCGACAACCTGACGCGCATCGCCAAGATCATCGCCGCGATGGACACGCCTGCCAGCGGCGACGTGGAAGTCATCACCCTGAAGCATGCCGTGGCCTCCGACGTGGCCGCCCTCGTGCAGCGCCTGACCGACAGCGGCGGCGCTGCCGGCGTGGTGACACCGGGCGCGCAGCCCGGCGGCACCAGCGCGGCGTCGGTGCTGGTCGATGCGCGCAGCAACTCGCTGCTGGTGCGCGCACCGAACCCGGCGCGCATGGCGGCCATCCGCGCGCTCGTCGACAAGCTCGACCGGCCGACTCAGGGTGCGGCCGGCAGCACTGGCAACGTGTGGGTCGTGTACCTGAAGAACGCCGATGCGGTGAAGCTCGCGACCGTGCTGCGTGCGGCATACACCGGCGGCGCGGGCGGCGGCTCGGCCAGCGGCGGCGCGCAGGCGACGAACCCGCTCGCGAACGTCGGCGCTGCGACCGGCGGCGCCTCACCGCAGTCGACCGCACCGGTGGCACAGTCGGCATCGCCGTCGACCGGCGGTTTCGTGCAGGCCGACCCCGCCACCAACTCGCTCGTCATCACCGCACCCGAGCCGATGTACCGGCAACTTCGCGTGCTGATCGACCAACTCGACTCGCGCCGCGCGCAGGTCTACATCGAAAGCATGATCGTCGAGGTGACGGGTGACAACTCAGCCGACTTCGGCTTCCAGTGGCAAGGCTTGCTCGGCGCTCGCGGCGACCGCAACCTGATCATCGGCGGCACCAACTACAACGCGGCCGGCAGCTCGTCGAACAACATCATCGACCTGACCACGGCCATCGCCACGAGCCGCATGGGCACCGCCGCCGGCGCCGCGGCAACGGCCTTGGCCGAGGGCCTGAACATCGGCCTGGTGCGCAACTTCGGCAACGGGCTGTATGGCTTGTCGGCCATCGCGCGCGTGCTGCAGAGCCAGGCCAACACCAACATCGTGTCGACGCCGAACCTGATCACGCTCGACAACGAGGAAGCGAAGATCGTCGTCGGCCAGAACGTGCCCTTCGTGACCGGCCAGTACACCAACACCGGCACCGGCACGACGAGCCCGTTCCAGACCATCGAGCGGCGCGACGTCGGCATCACGCTGCGCATCCGGCCGCAGATCGGCGAGAACGGCACCGTGCGCATGACGATCTTCCAGGAGTCGTCGTCGGTTGCCGGCACCACGGCGGTCGGCACCAGCAACTCGGGGCCGACCACCAACAAGCGCTCGATCGACTCAACGGTGGTGGTGGACGACGGCGCCATCCTCGTGCTCGGCGGCCTGATCGAAGACCGCTACACCGACAACAAATCGAAGGTGCCGCTGCTCGGCGACATTCCCTACGTCGGCGCGCTGTTCCGCAGCGAAAGCCGAAGCAAGATCCGCACGAACCTGATGGTGTTCCTGCGCCCCGTGGTGATGCGCGATGCCGAGAGCGCGAACAAGCTGTCGCTCGACCGCTACGACCTGATCCGAAGCGCGCAGAAAGACCAGCAGCCCGAGCGCAACCTGATGCTGCCCATCGACGGCGTGCCGGTGCTGCCGCCGTCGCGCCGGGTCGATGAGACAACGGTGCCGCTCGCGGTGCCGCCAGCCGGGCCGGCGGGTTCGCCGCTGAAGCCCGCCTCGGCCCCGGCCGCCGGGCCGGCGAACTGAGCCCGCGCACCATGGGCGCCCGCCACCCCCTGCCCTACGCGTACGCCAAGGCGCACACGCTGCTCCTCGAAGACGACGGCAACCAACTGGTGCTGTGGGCACCCGAGTCGATCTCGCTGCCGGTGCTGAGCGAAGTGCTGCGCCTGTACGAGGTCGATGCGCTCGAACGCGAGGCCTCTTCGACCCTCGCCCAGCGCATTGCCACGGCCTATGCGGGCAGCGAGTCGAGCGCGGCCACCGTCATCGGCGAGGTCGAGAGCGCGGTCGACCTTTCACGCATGATGCAGGAGCTGCCGGCCATCGAAGACCTGCTCGAAGCCTCGAACGACGCGCCGATCATCCGCATGCTCAACGCGCTGCTCACGCAGGCCGCGAAGGACGGCGCGTCCGACATCCACATCGAGCCCTACGAGCGCAGCAGCTCGGTGCGCTTCCGGGTCGACGGCACGCTGCGCGAGGTGGTGCAGCCGAACAAGGCGCTGCATGCCGCGCTGATCTCGCGCCTGAAGATCATGGCCGAGCTCGACATTGCGGAGCGCCGCCTGCCGCAGGACGGCCGCATCTCGCTGCGCATCGGCGGGCGCGCGGTCGACGTGCGCGTGTCCACGCTGCCGTCGTCGCACGGCGAGCGCGCGGTGCTGCGCCTGCTCGACAAGGGCGAATCGAAGTTCACGCTCGAAGCGCTCGGCATGAGCGGCGACGTACTCAAGAAGTTCGACAAACTCGTGCAGCAGCCGCACGGTATCGTGCTCGTGACGGGGCCGACCGGCTCGGGCAAGACGACCACGCTGTATGCGTCGCTCGGGCGCGTGGACACGGCCGGCACCAACGTGCTGACCGTCGAGGACCCGGTCGAATACGAGCTGGCGGGCATCGGCCAGACCCAGGTGAACCCGAAGATCGACCTGACGTTCGCGAAGGCGCTGCGCGCCATCCTGCGGCAAGACCCGGACGTCATCATGATCGGCGAGATCCGCGATTACGAGACCGCGCAGATCGCCATTCAAGCCTCGCTCACCGGCCACCTGGTGCTGGCCACGGTCCACACGAACGACGCGCCCAGCACCGTGACGCGGATGATCGACATGGGCGTCGAGCCCTTCCTGTTGTCGTCCAGCCTGATCGGCGTGCTGGCGCAGCGGCTGGTGCGGAAGCTCTGCCCCGCCTGCAAGAAAGTCGACGCGCGCGGGCGCTACCACCCTGTGGGCTGTGCCCTCTGCGGCAACACCGGCTACAAGGGCCGCACCGGCGTGTACGAGTTGATGAGCGTGGACGACTCGGTGCGCTCGCTGATCCACAGCCGCGCGGCCGAGTCGCAGATCTTCGTCGCCGCCGAAGCCGGCGGCCTGCGCTCGATGCGCGAAGACGGCGAGCGCCTCGTGGCGGAGGGCATCACCTCGGCCGAAGAGGTGATGCGCGTCACCCGCGAATAGGTTGTCAATTGCCAGCCTACAAATTCGAAGCCCTCGACGCCGCCGGCAAGGCCAGCAACGGTCTGCTCGACGCCGAGAACGCGAAAGCGGCGCGCTCGCAGTTGCGCGCGCGCTCGCTGGTGCCGATGTCGGTGGCGCTGGTCGCATCGGCCGGCACGCAGGGCGAGGGCTTGCGCTTCACGCGGCGCGTGTTCAATGCGACGAGCCTGGCAGTGTGGACGCGCCAGCTCGCCGGCCTGGTCAGTGCCGGCCTGCCCCTCGAACGTGCGCTGACCGCGCTCAGCGAAGAACCCGAAGACCCGCGCCAGCGCGAGTTGGTGGCACACCTGCGCAGCGAAGTGAACAGCGGCTCGCCGTTCGCGCGTGCGCTCGGCAGCGCGCCGCGAGAGTTCGACGAGGTGTTTCGCGGCGTCGTTGCGGCCGGTGAGCAAAGCGGCGCGCTCGGCGGCGTGCTCGAACGGCTGGCCGATGACCTGGAGGCGCGCCAGGAGCTCAAGTCCAAGCTCATCAGCGCCACGCTCTACCCGGCCATCGTGTCGCTGATCGCGGTCGTCATCGTGGTCTTCCTCGTCACTTACGTGGTGCCGCAAGTCGCCTCGGTGTTCACCAGTTCGAAGCGGGCGTTGCCGGGCCTGACGATCGCCATGCTCGCGATCAGCGCGTTCCTGCGCCAGTGGGGCTGGGCACTCGTGCTGCTGCTGGCCGCCGGCTTCGGCCTGCTCACGCTGATGCTGCGCAACGCCGCCTTCCGGCAGAGCTTCGATGCCGGGTTCCTGACGATCCCGCTCGTGGGCAAGCTCGCGCGCGGCTACAACGCGGCGCGCTTCGCCGGCACGCTGGCGATGCTGGCGAGCGCCGGCGTGCCGATCCTGAAAGCCTTGCAGGCGGCCGCCGAAACCTTGTCGAACCGCGCCATGCGCGCCGACGCGATGGATGCGCTGGTGCAGGTGCGCGAAGGCGCGCCGCTGGCGTCGGCGCTGGCCGGCAAGAAGCGCTTCCCCGGCTTGCTGGCGATGTTCTCGCGCCTGGGCGAGCAGACCGGCCAGTTGCCCCTGATGCTCGACCGCGCGGCGCGCCAGCTGAGCACCGAGGTGCAGCGCCGCGCGATGCAGATGGCCACGTTGCTGGAGCCCTTGCTCATCGTCGCCATGGGCATGATCGTGATGCTGATCGTGCTGGCGGTGTTGCTGCCGATCATCCAGCTCAACACCTGGGTGAAGTAGCCGGCACCCTGCCGCACTGGCCCGCCTGAGCGCGCGTTCGCGGCGCCGGCCGCTGACTTGCGCGCCGCCAAGCGCGCTGGCATGAGATGTGCACGCAACAGGCCCGGGTTCGGGGCTTTGATTCGCCGCTGAACCGTGGCACGCTTTGCTCCAATGGGTTGATGCGGTGCTCGACTTCCGGAGGTTCCATGAGCGTGTCGAACGGCTTAGTGACGGTGTCTCGGTCCACAACGAACATGCCCATCGCGCGCATGCGCAGCCTCTACCGCGTCGACGACGTCGGCCGCAAGCTCGACAAGCTGCCGACCAAGGACCACGAGAGCCTGCGCTCCACCTACGAACGCATGCTCGAAAAAGGCCCCGAGCGCTTCCAGGTCAAACCGAGCGGGCTGCCGGTGATGGACCACTTGTATGACGAGCTGCCCAACTTCCACGCGGTGCTCGACGACATCAAACGCCAGCTCGCGCTGTGCGAAGACAGCCGCGACGCGCTCGAGATCACACCGCTCCTGCTGCTCGGCCCGCCCGGCGTGGGCAAGACGCATTTCGCGCGCGAGTTGTCGGTACTGCTCGGCACGGGCATGGGCTTTCTGTCGATGAGCTCGATGACCGCCGGCTGGGTGCTGTCAGGCGCGTCGAGCCAATGGAAAGGCGCGCGCCCCGGCAAGGTCTTCGAGACGCTGGTGGACGGCCAGTACGCGAACCCCGTGATGGTGGTCGACGAGATCGACAAGGCCGGCGGCGAGCACGCCTACGACCCGCTCGGTGCGCTGTACAGCCTGCTCGAACACGACACCGCTGGCAGCTTCACCGACGAGTTCGCCGAGGTGCCGATCGACGCGAGCCAGGTCATCTGGGTGGCCACCGCGAACGACGGCCGAGCCATCCCGGACCCGATCCTGAACCGGATGAACGTGTACGAAGTCCAGGCTCCGGATCGTGATGCCGCGCGGCACATCGCCGCCAAGCTCTACCGAAGCATCCGCGCCGAGCACGACTGGGGGTCGCGCTTCGAGGCCGAGCCCCGCCCCGATGTGCTCGACTGCATGGCCGAGATGGCCCCGCGCGAGATGCGCCGTGCGTGGATGGCGGCGTTCGGCAACGCCAAGCTGGACAACCGCGAGCAGGTGGCGGTGCAAGACCTGCCGGGCGCGCGCGGCAAGCGCAGCTCAATGGGGTTCGTGCAGTAGCCGGCGGCAGCGCCGGGCCGGCGGCGCTATGCCGGGCCGAGCGGCAGGCGCTCGGCATGCACGCGTTCCGCGATGGTGCCCGACAGCCCGGCCGCTTCGACCACATCCACCCGGAACGGCAAGTCACTGGCCTCGAAGGCATCGCGCAAGTCGGCGCGCTGCAACCACGTCAGCGCCGCCGGCCAAGTCACCAGCAGGTCGAGGTCAGAGAACGGGCGTGCATGGCCGGTGGCGCGGGAACCGAACACCCAGACTTCGGCGTCGGGCAACACGTCATGGATGATGGTCACGACCGTGCGTGTCTGCACATCGCTCAGCGCCGCCCGCCGCGGTTGCTGCGCGAGCGGGTCATTCGCTCCCAATGTTGGCCTCCAGCGCGGCGAGCAACGCCGCAGCATCGGCGGCGAAGCGACCGGCGGCAGTCGCCACTGCAAGCGCCTTGACCGCGTCGTAGGCATGGCTGGTGGTGTTGCGCATCTCGCGCCACGCCCGCCAGGCTGCAACGTCTGCCAAGAGCCCTGCATCGGCCGCAGCACGCAGCAGGTCGTTGAAAGACATGTCGGCGACCAGATCGGCCGCCACAGCGCGTTCGATCAACACGCGACGCAACATGCGCATCGACAGCTCGTACGTGAACTCGAACGACTGAACCACTGCGGAGCGCAAGTGCGGCTTCAGCGGTGATGTGGCGGGCTGCGCGACCCAGAACTGGCTTGCTTCCACGAGAGTGGCCAATGCCTTGCGCAAGGAACTCAGATCGATCGAGGGAGAACTCATGGGCTCACTTCTTCGGCATTGAAGACAACTTTTTTGGTCACGAGGGCTCCGGTCTGCTTCAAGTGCCGCAGCTCATTATCGACAGCGGCTTTGCCGTTGCGCAAGCGAAGCCTTCGGCAGCCGCTGCAGGATTGGATCAACCGGCATTGCGGCAGGCTTCACCGCACCGGGTCCCCGAACAGCGCATACGGCGCCCAGTGGTACGGGTGGGCCCAGCGGCCCGCGCCGAGCGTGCCGTCGATGAGTGCGATCTGCGCCTGGCGCAGGCTCTCGGCGCGCGACACGCCGGCGCCGGCTTGCACCTTGAAGATGGCCGTGCTCAGCGCGGCGGCCGATTCGGAATCGACCGCCCAGTGCGTGGCCAGCACCGAGCGCGCACCGGCGAAGAAGAAGCCGCGCACCAGGCCCGACATGGCACCGCCGCCCTGCTCGCCGGCCGCCGTGTTGCAGGCCGACAGCAGCACCCACTGCGCGTTCAGGCGCAGGCCGAGCACGTCGTCGAGTTCGAGCAGCGGCGACTCGCGCTCGTCGGCATTCGCGGCCATCGCCAATGCTGGCTTCGACACGCCGGGCAACTCGCCGGGCATCAGGCCGTGGGTGGCGAATGCGACCACGCGGCGGTCGAGCAGGTTCGCCTCGAGCACGGCGCGGCGCGTGGCCTGCGCACCCAGGATGAGGTCGGTGTTCGGGTTGGCGCCGAGCGCGGCCGCCACGGCCAGCAGTTCGGTGCGGGTTTCGGGCAGCGGCGGCACGTCGCGGTAGCGCAGGCCCAGTTCGACGTCGTAGCTGGTGGCGGTGCGTGGCACGCTGGCGGTGGCACCTGTCGCTGCGGGCCGGGCCAACGCGGGCACCGTGCCGGCAAGGTTGAACAACGGGTCGCCGAAGCCGAGCAAGGCCTTGGCCGCCGGCTCAACTTGCGCGACCCGGCGCAGGGCCAGCAGGGCCGACGGCGACGGCAGTTGCGTGACCGCAACCCGCCGCGCCAGCCAGGCCGGCGCCGTGTTGGCCTCGGGGGCGCGCGTCACCAGTGCAGCGAACGGCAGGCTGGCCAGCGGCCCGCTGGCGACAACGACGAGCGAACGCACGTCGGCCAGCAGCGCCTCTTGCGGGCCGAGCAGTTCGCGGTAGAGCGCGTGCATCTGGGTCGGCAGCTGGGTGGGCTGCGGCGGCGGCGACTGCGCGCTGGCCCCTGAGCCCGACGGCCCGGTTGCCGACAACCCGGCCGGCGCCGATGCCGGGTCGAGCAATGCGCGCAGCAGCGCCACGCGCGTGGCGATCTCGCCGGCCGTGAGCCGGCTCGCGTGAAAGCCGCTGCGGCCATCGGCGCGCACCAGCCACACCAGCGTGGCGGCGTCCCCGGGCGCGACGACGAGCAGGGCCTCGCCAGCGCCGAGCAGCGTGCGCAGTTGCGCGGGACGCGGTGTGGCCGGCGTGACCAGGTCGGCATATGCCGGGAACTGCCTTGCGATGCCCTCGCGCTGGGTGTTCAAGGTGGCGCGCGCGGCGCTGGTCTCGGCCTGCTGCGCCTTGACCTGCTCACGCACCCCGCGCAGCGCCTCCAGGCGCGGTTGGCGCTCGGCCTCGGGCAAGGCCTTGAACGCATCGGTCGTGGTCTCGCGGCGCAAGCGGTCTTCCTGCCCGAGCGTGGCGTTGAGCTGGGTGAACAGCACGCTGATCGCCTGGCGCTGGGTCTGCTCCTGCTCGAGCAAGGTTCGCAGGGCCGGTGTGGCCGCGAGCACGCGCGCGGTGCTGTCGGTCAGTGCCTGCTGGGTGACGCTCAGGTTGTTGCGGTCGGCGATCTGCATGGCACGGTCGGTGAGCGCCGCATCGACCGGCTCACCCTTCAACGCGCGCTCGGCGACGAAGCGCATGAACTCGTCGAACGCGATCCCGAAGACGAAGCCGCGCACGCCACGCTGCCCCAGGTCGAGCCAGCCGGCCGAGGTGTCGAGCGTGGCGGCAAACATGTCCTCGAAGTCGGTCATGGCACGCGAGGTCTCGCCGCGCAGCAACCGCACCACGCCGCGCACGCCGGCGGCTTCCTGGGTGAGCGGGTGGCGCGCGCCGTACACGCGCAGGCGCGAGCGGTACGAACGCTCGGCCCCTTCGAGCGCTTCGTCGAGCCGGCCGGCCTTGGCAGCCAGCAGCACGAGCAGGCGTGGGTCGGACGCACGGGTGCGCGCCAGGACGTCGGGCGGCATCGCGGCGAGGAACTGGCGGTACGACTCGTCGGCCTCTTTCCAGCGCTTCAAGCCCATCAGCGCGAGCACGATCTCCTGGCGCGCGAGCCAGCGCGTGTGGCTCGCGCCACCGGCGCCCGCGCGTTCGAGCATCTCGTCGGACAGGCGCGCCGCCGCGAGGCCGGCCTCGTACTGCTGCGTGGCGACCAGGCCGAGCGCGAGCCGGTAGTTCCAGCGCGCACCCAGGCCGTCGCCCAGCACACCGGCACGCCACAGTGCCAGGTTGGCCTGCGCCACGTTGATGCCCTCTTGCTGGCGGCCCTGGCCGACGAGTGCGTAGGTCAGCATGCCCAGCGAGCCGTCGAGCCAGCCGTAGGCGTCCAGCACGTCGGGGTCGCGTGCTGCGGTGTTGCGCGACTTCACGTCGTTGTAATTGCGGCGCGCCAGGCCCACCGCCTCGCGCAGGGTGGCCACGCGGCCGGACGGGTCGCCGCCCAGGCGCTCGACTTCGGAGCGCACCTGCAAGCGCTCGATGGCGATGCGTTTCGGCGCCGCCGCGCCTTGCTTCATGACCTCGTTCGCCAGGCTTTCGGCACGCGACCACATGCGTGCGAGCAGCGCGCGGTCGTGCCCCTGCGAGGCGAAGTAGGCCTGCCGCAGCGCCGCCGACGCGCGCGTGGCCAGCGGCAGCGAGGCATCGGTGACGAAGGCCTCGCACGCCTGCAATGCCTTGCCCGAACTGCCCCAGGTGAACTCGGCGTTCAGGTACGGCAGGATCCACGCGTCGCCGCCCGGCCGGCCCCGACCTGCATCGACGAGCTGCCGTGCCAGCTCGATGAAGCGGCCGCGGTCTTCGAGCAATTGCGATGCGCGCAACTGGCGCTGCAGCAGCGCGTAGCGCACAGCGAGGTCGTCAGGCAGCGGCTGGGCGAGCAGCCGCGTCGCGTCAGCGGGGGTGAGTTTGGCGCCACCGAGGCCGGCGTCGTCGAAGGTCGACTCGGCAGCATCGTCGGCGTCGGACTCGGTGGCCTGCGCGCGCGCCGGCGCCAGCGGCGCGAGCCACAGACCGGCGAGCAACACCACCGGCCACAGGTTGGTTCGGTTCATGACAGACCTCACGAAGCCACAAGCACGGCGATGGTAGGCCAGGCAAAGGCCACGCAACAAGGCCGTCGCTATCATGACCCGCATGCCTGTCACCCTTGCCGGCCAACTGGTCGTAGCGATCTCGTCGCGAGCGCTGTTCGACTTCGAGGAAGAGAACGAGCACTTCGAAGCGAACGACGACCGCGCCTACATGAAGCTGCAGCTCGAACGGCTGGACCGCGCGGCCAAGCCCGGCGTGGCGTTCTCGCTCGTCAACAAGCTGCTGGCCTTCAACGTGGCCGAGCCGCGCGTGGAAGTGGTGATCCTGTCGCGCAACGACCCGGTCTCGGGCATGCGCGTGTTCCGTTCGGCGCAGCACTACGGCCTGGCGGTGCAGCGCGGCGTGTTCACGCGCGGCGAATCGCCGTGGCGTTACCTGAAGCCGCTGAACGCGAACCTGTTCCTGTCGACGAACGAGGCCGACGTGCGCTCGGCGCTGCTGGCCGGCGTGCCGGCGGCGCGCGTGTACCCGCACTCGGCGCGGGCATCGAGCGCGCACCCGAACGAGGTGCGCATTGCCTTCGACGGCGACGCGGTGCTGTTCAGCGACGAGGCCGAGCGCGTGTTCCAGAAACGCGGGCTCGACGCGTTCCAGGCCCACGAGCGGGACCACTCTGCCACACCCCTCGCGGCCGGTCCGTTCAAGCCGCTGCTGGAGGCCTTGCAGCGCTTGCAGCACGAGCCCGGCAACGGCATGCGCATTCGCACCGCGCTCGTGACAGCGCGCAGTGCGCCGGCCCACGAGCGCGCGATTCGCACGCTGATGGACTGGAACGTCGAGATCGACGAAGCCATGTTCCTGGGCGGCCTGCCGAAGGGCGAATTCCTGCGCGAGTTCGAGCCCGACTTCTTCTTCGACGACCAGACCGGCCACATCCAGAACGCGGCCGAGCACGTGCCGTCGGGGCATGTGGCGGCGGGCATCAGCAACTCCTGACGCGCGGCTGAACGCCGCGCCTGCGCGGCGCCCCGCGCAGGCGCATCACGCCCGTTGATGCATGTGCAGGCGCAACCCGTCCAGGTCGAGCACGCGCACACCGCCGTACTCGATGCGGATCCGCCCCTCGCCTTGCAATGAACGCAGCGCCTCGTTCACGCGCTGGCGCGACAGGCCCACGAGATAGCCCAACTCCTGCTGCGTGATGCGCAGCAGGCCACCCACGCCGGGGTACAGCACCGGGTGGAACAGCGCTGCCAGGCTGCGCGCCACGCGCGCGTCGGCGTCGCCCAGGCGGTCGATCTCGCGCGCGGCGATGAACTGGCCCAGGCGCTCGTTGAGTTGCTGCGTGATGAAGCGGTTGAACGGAATGCTGCGCTCGATGAGCCAGTGGAAGGTGTCCACGCCCAGGCCGGCGACCACGCTCTTGCGCAGGGCCTGGATGTTGTAGCGGTAGACCTCGCGCTTGAGCACCGTGCCCTCGCCGAACCAGCCGCCGGGCGGCACGCCGGTGAAGGTGATCGGCACGCCCATGACGGAGTCGTTGCTCATCTTCAGCAGGCCGTCGATCACGCCGAACCAGTACGTGGCGGGCCGCCCCACGCGACACAGCAGTTCGCCGGTGTCGACCTGCGCGACCTTCAATGCCGCAGTGGCCACAGAGCGCTCTTGCGCGTCGAGTGCCTGCAGCCAGGGGATGTCGGCCAGCTCGCGCGGGCTGGGCGTCCGGGCGCGCTGGTAGACGGGCTTCGCAGCAGCGGGCACGCGGTGGGCAACGGACGGCATTGAGGGAAAGCACCAAGGAGATCGACCCGTAGATTGTCGTCAGAACGACAACATGGCGTCAAACTTCTTTCTACATTCACGCTTCTCCATTTGCCCGTCCGAAAGCGCAACCCGTGACCACCACCTTCCCCCGCCTGATGCTCGACCATGCCGGCAAGCGGCCCGGCGCGGCAGCGCTGCGCGAGAAGGAATTCGGCATCTGGCAGACGCTGACATGGGCCGCGCTCGCCGCGCTCGTGCGTGACATGGCCGGCGGCCTGGCGCAGGCCGGGCTGCAGCGCGGCCAGCATCTGGTGGTGATCTGCGAGAACCGGCCGCGCCTTTACGCGGCGATGCTGGCAGCCCAATCGCTCGGCGCAGTGCCCGTGCCGCTGTACCAGGACGCGGCGGCCACCGAGTTCGTGTTCCCGATCACCAATGCCGAAGTTGCATTCGCCATCGTCGAAGACCAGGAGCAGGTCGACAAGCTGCTCGAAGTGCGCGGCACGTGTGCCGGCCTGGCGCACATCTGGTTCGACGACCCGCGCGGCTTGCGCCACTACGCCGAGCCTGGGCTGGCGCCGCTCGACACGCTGCTCGAGGCCGCGCGCGCGTTCAACGCGCAGCACCCGGCGTTCTTCGACGCCGAGGTCGCCAAGACAACGGCCGACGACGTGGCCGCGATGTTCTTCACGTCGGGCACCACCGGCAACCCGAAGGGAGTGGTGCACACGCACGCGTCGCTGATCGACCGCGCGCAGGCCGGGGCCGCGTTCGACAAGCTCACCAGCGCCGAGGAAGTGCTGGCCTACATGCCGCCGGCATGGATCGGCCAGAACATCTTCTCGTACGCCCAGTGGCTGGTGTGCGGCTACGTGGTCAACTGCCCCGAGTCGCCGAGTACGGTTGCCATCGACCTGAACGAGATCGGGCCGACGTACTACTTCGCGCCGCCGCGCGTGTTCGAAGGCCTGCTCACCACCGTGATGATCCGCATGGAAGATGCGGGCGCGATCAAGCGCGGCATGTTCCACCACTTCATGGCGCTGGCGCGGCGCGTCGGCCCGAAGCTGATGGACGGCAAGCCGGTGTCCGTGATCGACAAGCTGCACTACGCGCTCGGCCAGCTCTGCGTGTATGGGCCGCTGCGCAACACGCTCGGCTTCTCGCGGGTGCGGGTGGCCTACACGGCCGGCGAGGCCATCGGCCCCGACCTGTTCACGTTCTACCGCTCCATCGGCATCAACCTGAAGCAGCTCTACGGCTCGACCGAGACCGCCGTGTTCGTGTGCCTGCAACCCGACCACGAAGCCCATGCCGACACGGTGGGCGTGCCCATTGCCGGCGTGCAGATCAAGGTGATCGACTCGGGCGAGATCATGGTCAAGTCGCCCGGCTTGCTGCGCGAGTATTACAAGAACCCGGCCGCCACCGCAGAGGTGCTGACCCCGGAAGGCTGGTACCACACCGGCGACGCCGGCTTCATCGACGCCGGCGGCCACCTGAAGATCATCGACCGCGCGAAAGACGTGGGCCGCATGATGGGCGGCGCGTTCGACGGCGCGATGTTCGCGCCCAAGTACGTGGAGAACAAGCTCAAGTTCTTTCCGTTCATCAAGGAGGCCGTGGCCTTCGGCGACAAGCGCGAGAAGGTGTGTGCCTTCATCAACATCGACATCGAAGCCGTGGGCAACTGGGCCGAGCGCCGCAACCTCCCGTATGCCGGCTACACCGACCTGGCCCAAAAGCCCGAGGTGTACGAGTTGATCCGCGAGTGCGTCGAGAAGGTCAACGCCGACCTGGCGACCGACGCCATGCTGGCCGGCAGCCAGGTGAGCCGCTTCCTCGTGCTGCACAAGGAACTCGACGCCGACGACGGCGAACTGACCCGAACCCGCAAGGTGCGGCGCGGGTTCATCGCCGACCGCTACCAGGTGCTCTTGGGCGCGCTGTACGGCGGCAAGGCGAGCCAGTACATCGAGACCGCAGTGAAGTTCGAAGACGGCCGCACCGGCATGGTCGCGGCCGACCTGAAGATCTTTGATGCGAAGGTGTTCCCAGCGGTGAAGGCGGCAGCATGAGCCCAAGGAAGATCGGCGAGGTGATCCTCGAGGTCAACAACATCAGCCTCGCCTTCGGCGGCGTGAAGGCGCTGACCGACATCAGCTTCGATGTTCGCGAGCACGAGATCCGCGCGATCATCGGGCCGAACGGCGCGGGCAAGAGTTCGATGCTGAACTGCATCAACGGCGTGTACCAGCCGCAGGTCGGCTCGATCAGCCTGCGCGGGCAGGTGTTCAAGCACATGAACTCGCGCGACGTGGCGCTGATGGGCGTGGCGCGCACCTTCCAGAACCTGGCCCTGTTCAAGGGCATGAGCGTGCTCGACAACATCATGGCGGGGCGCAACCTGAAGATGCGCGCGAACATCTTCCAGCAGGCCTTGCGACTCGGTGCGGCGCAGCGCGAAGAAGCCGAGCAGCGCCTGTTCGTCGAGCGCATCGTCGACTTCCTGGAGATCCAGCCCTACCGCAAGACGGCGGTCGGCAAGATGCCCTACGGCTTGCAGAAACGCGTCGACCTCGGCCGGGCGCTGGCGATGGAGCCGCAGGTGCTGCTGCTCGACGAGCCGATGGCCGGCATGAACGTGGAAGAGAAGCAGGACATGAGCCGCTTCATCCTCGACGTGAACGACGAGTTCGGCACCACCATCGTGCTGATCGAGCACGACATGGGTGTCGTGATGGACATCTCCGACCGCGTGGTGGTGCTCGACTACGGCAAGAAGATCGGCGACGGCACACCGATTGAGGTGCGTTCGAACCCGGACGTGATCAGTGCCTACCTCGGCACCTCGCACTGAGCGCGGAACAGACATGGCCTTCTTCCTCGAAACCCTCTTCGGCGGCCTGATGGTGGGCATGCTGTATTCGCTCATCGCGCTCGGCTTCGTGCTCATCTACAAGGCCAGCGGCGTGTTCAACTTCGCGCAGGGCGCGATGGTGCTGTTCGCCGCGCTCGCGATGGCGCGCTTCTACGAGTGGATCCCGAAGTGGTTCGGCTTCGACAACAAGATCCTCGCCAACGTGCTGGCCTTCGCGGCGGCCGTGCTCGTGATGATCTGCGTGGCCTGGGTGATCGAGCGGCTGGTGCTGCGCCATTTGGTGAACCAGGAGCACATCACGCTGTTGATGGCCACACTCGGCATCACCTACTTCCTCGAAGGCTTCGGGCAAACCTTGTTCGGCTCCGACATCTACAAGATCGACGTGGGCATGCCGAAGGACCCGATCTTCGTTCTCGAAGGCATGTTCCAGGGCGGCGTGCTCATCAACAAGGAAGACCTGTACGCAGCCGGTATCGCCGCGGTGCTGGTGGCGCTGCTCGCGCTGTTCTTCCAGAAAACCGCGACCGGCCGCGCGCTGCGCGCGGTGGCCGACGACCACCAGGCGGCGCAATCCATCGGCATTCCGCTCGGCCGCATCTGGATCATCGTGTGGTCGGTGGCGGGCTTCGTGGCGCTGGTGGCCGGGGTGATCTGGGGCAGCAAGCTGGGTGTGCAGTTCTCGCTCTCGCTGGTCGCCCTCAAGGCCTTGCCGGTGGTCATTCTCGGCGGGCTCACTTCCGTGCCTGGCGCAATCATCGGCGGGCTGATCATCGGCATGGGAGAGAAGCTGTCGGAGATCTACGTCGGGCCGATGCTCGGTGGCGGCATCGAGATCTGGTTCGCGTATGTGCTGGCGCTGGTATTCCTCTTGTTCAGGCCGCAAGGGCTGTTCGGCGAGAAGATCATCGACCGCGTTTGAGCAGCGAAGGAAAACAACATGCTCTACCGCGAAAACGGCCAGTTCAAATCGAGCTACCGCACCGACCAGCAGATCTTCCCGATCCTGCAAGACCGCGTCGCCATGGGGCTGCTGCTGGCAGCCGCCTTCGTGCTCGTGCCGCTGCTCGCGTCGAATTACCTGCTCACCGCCATCTTCATCCCGTTTCTGATCCTGTCGCTCGCAGCACTCGGGTTGAACATCCTCGTCGGGTACTGCGGCCAGATCTCGCTCGGCACAGGCGCCTTCATGGCGGTGGGCGCTTATGCGGCCTACAACTTCCAGGTTCGCATCGACGGCATGCCGCTCGTCGCAGCGCTGCTGCTTGGCGGCGTGGCCAGCACGGTGGTGGGCGTGCTGTTCGGCATTCCCTCGCTGCGCATCAAGGGGCTGTACCTGGCGGTGGCCACGCTGGCGGCGCAGTTCTTCGTCGACTGGGCCTGCCTGCGGTTGAAATGGGTGACGAACGACTCGTCGTCGGGCTCGGTGAGCGTGGCCGGCCTGAACGTGTTCGGCCTGCCGCTGACAACGCCGGTACAGAAGTACGTGTTCGCGCTGGCGTTTCTGGCGGTGTTCGCGCTGCTGGCAAAGAACCTGGTGCGCGGCGCCATCGGCCGCGAGTGGATGGCGATTCGCGACATGGACGTGGCGGCCGCCGTGATCGGCATTCGCCCGGTCTACGCCAAGCTCACGGCGTTCGCGGTGAGCAGCTTCATCGTCGGCGTGGCCGGCGGGCTGTGGGGCTTCGTGCACCTGGGCTCGTGGGAGCCGGCGGCGTTCAACATCGACCGGTCGTTCCAGCTCTTGTTCATGGTGATCATCGGCGGCCTGGGGTCGATCATGGGCAGCTTCTTCGGTGCGGCATTCATCGTGGTGCTGCCGATCATCCTGGACGGGCTGCCTTACTGGTTCGGCATTCCGATCGACACCGCGTTGGCTTCGCACCTCACGTTCATGATCTTCGGCGCGCTGATCGTGTTTTTCCTGATCGTCGAGCCGCATGGCATTGCCAGGCTGTGGTCCACCGCGAAAGAGAAGCTGCGTTTGTGGCCGTTCCCTCATTGAAGCCGCGTTGAACCCCCACCAAACCCCAATCATTCCGCATTGATTTGAATCGCCGGCGAGCGACCCGTTCCACCCCAACCCACCATCCATTTTGGAGACAGACATGAAGCACCTGAAGTCTCTTGCGCTTGGAGCCTCGCTGATCGCGGCTGCTCTCTGCACACTCACCTCACCGAACGCCTTCGCGCAGGCGAAGGAGCAGTTCTTCCCGCTACTCGCCTACCGCACCGGCCCCTACGCGCCGAACGGCACGCCGTGGGCGAACGGCAAGCAGGACTACATCAAGATGATCAACGCGCGCGACGGCGGCGTGAACGGCGTGAAGATCACGTTCGAAGAGTGCGAGACCGGCTACGCGACCGACAAGGGCGTGGAATGCTACGAGCGACTAAAAGGCAAAGGCGCGTCGATGATCGACCCGCAAGCCACGGGAATCACCTTTGCGCTGACCGACAAGGTCGCGGCCGACAAGATCCCGCTCGTGACGCTGGGCTACGGCCTGTCGGCCTCGCAGGACGGCAACGTGTTCAAGTGGAACTTCCCGTTGATGGGCAGCTACTGGACGGCCGCCGACATGCTGATCCAGCACATCGGCAAGAAGGAAGGCGGTCTGGACAAGCTCAAGGGCAAGAAGATCGCCATCGTCTATCACGACAGCCCGTTCGGCAAAGAGCCGATGCCCCTGCTCGACGAGCGCTCGAAGATGCACGGCTTCGAGCTGGTGAAGATCCCGGTCACGGCGCCGGGCGTGGAGCAGAAGTCGGCGTGGCTTCAAGTACGCCAGGCCAAGCCCGACTTCGTGTTGCTGTGGGGTTGGGGCGTGATGAACTCGACCGCGCTGAAGGAAGCGCAAGCCACCGGCTACCCGCGCGACAAGATGTACGGCGTATGGTGGTCGGGCGCCGAGCCCGATGTGAAAGACGTGGCCGAGGGCGCGAAGGGCTACAACGCGCTGAACCTGAACACCTCGGGCCAGAGCCCGAAGGTGATCCAGGACATCCTGAAGTTCGTGCACGACAAGGGCCAGGGCACCGGACCGAAAGACGAGGTTGGCACTGTTTTGTACACCCGCGGCCTGATCATCCAGATGCTGGGCATCGAGGCAGTGCGCCGCGCGCAAGAGCGCTACGGCAAGGGCAAGGTCATGACCGGCGAGCAGGTGCGCTGGGGGCTGGAGAACCTGGCGCTCGACCAGAAGAAGCTCGACTCGCTGGGCTTCGCCGGCGTGATGCGGCCGATCAGCACCTCGTGCCAGGACCACATGGGCTCGACCTGGGCGCGGGTGCACACCTGGGACGGCGCAAAGTGGAGCTTCACCTCCGACTGGCTGCAGGCCGACGAGCAGATCATCAAGCCGATGGTGCGTGCAGCGGCCGACAAGTACGCGGGCGAGAAGAAGCTGACGCGCAGAACGCCTGAGGATTGCCAGAGCTGAATGTGAGCTGAAAGTTGTCGAGGGCTCCTCGCGGAGCCCTCTTCAAAGCGCCGGCATCGACGTTTCGAAGAGTGAAAACAACCTTATGAGCACCGCCAACATCCTGCTGAACGTCAACGGCATCGAGGTCATCTACAACCACGTGATCCTCGTGCTGAAGGGCGTGTCGTTGCAGGTGCCCGAGGGCCGCATCGTGGCACTCATGGGCGGCAACGGTGCCGGCAAGACGACCACGCTGCGCGCCGTCTCGAACCTGCTGCGTGCCGAACGGGGCGACGTGACGAAGGGCTCGATCGAGTTGCGCGGCGAGCGCATCGAGAAGCTCAGCACGTCCGACATGGTCGAGCGTGGCGTGGTGCAGGTGATGGAAGGGCGGCACTGCTTCGCGCACCTCACCATCGAAGAGAATCTGCTGACCGGCGCCTACACGCGCCGCGACGGCAAGGCCGCCGTCGCAACCACGCTGGACAAGGTCTACACGTACTTCCCGCGCCTGAAGGCGCGCCGCACCTCGCAGGCGGCCTACACCTCGGGCGGCGAGCAGCAGATGTGCGCCATCGGTCGCGCGCTGATGGCGGCGCCGAAGATGGTGCTGCTCGACGAACCGTCGATGGGCCTGGCGCCGCAGATCGTGGAAGAGGTGTTCGAGATCGTGCGCGACCTGAACACCCGCGAAGGCGTGACCGTTCTGCTCGCCGAGCAGAACACCAACATGGCGCTGCGCTACGCCGACTACGGCTACATCCTCGAGAACGGCCGGATCGTGATGGACGGTGCGGCAGTCGACCTGCGCGAGAACCAGGACGTGAAGGAGTTTTACCTCGGCATGGGTGGCGGGGAGCGCAAGAGCTTCAAGGACGTGAAGAGCTACAAGCGCCGCAAGCGCTGGCTCGCTTGATGGAGGCTCCGGCCATGGCCCACGCCAACGAAGCCGCCCTGGCGACCCTGTTGCCGCTGCTGCGCCAGCTGCGCGAGATCAAGGGCCTGCGCGAAGTGAAGCCCGGCATCTTCTACCTGCGCGGTGCGGCCTTCCTGCACTTTCACGACGACGCCGGCGCACTGGCTGCAGACCTGAAGAAACCGGGTGGTGTGGGCTTCGACCGCTACCTCGTCGACACCCCCACCGGCCAGCGCAAGCTGGTCGACGATGCCCGCCGCCGGGCCGGCCGCAACGATGAAGATTGAGCCCGCCATGATGCCCGCCACCCAACCCCGCGACGCTGCGCTGCACGACACGCTGCACGACA
>Ga0123336_10000247_pt1 | contig 56919 bp, 51 predicted proteins | sample SSSSmetaG_FD_96466 | JGI IMG/M metagenome (GOLD analysis project Ga0123336, IMG submission 96466) | Glacier valley bacterial and archeal communities from Borup Fiord, Nunavut, Canada, to study Microbial Dark Matter (Phase II) - ​SSSS metaG | ecosystem: Environmental > Aquatic > Freshwater > Ice...
ACGATGACGACGACGAGACCTGGGGCGCACCCGGCACTACGATCCCGCCACCGTTCCTCGGCGCGATTCCAGGCATCGTCGAGCAGCGCTTCGGCATCATCCCGATCGCCGATGTCGATTCCGCGCCGCTGATGGTCGCGCCGCCCTCGCCGCCCGAGCATCGCGCGCACACGAACACCGAGGCCGGCATCGCGCGCGCGCTCGAGCAGGCGACGATCCGCGTGCTCGACCTCATTCGCGACCTCGGCACCGCCGTGGATCGCGACGAGGTGGTCGCGGTGATGGTCGCCCACCTCGCCGAGACTCATCGCCGCGCCGGGTTCTTCGCGGTGCGCAGCAACGAGGTGTCACTGTTCTCGATCACTCCGAATGTCGTGCCTCTGCCGACCGCGACCGTGCGTCTCGATCGGCCGTCGACGCTCGCCGATATCGTCGGCACGCGGCTGCCATATCGCGGACCGATGCACGATGAGACCAGCCGGATGTTCTTGCAAGCGATCCTCGGCGTCTGTCCACCGGAGATCCTGCTGGTCCCGATCACGGTGCGCGAGCGCGTCGTCGGCGTGATCTTCGGCGAGCACCGCATGCGCCACACGTTCGACGACCAGCTCGCGCTCGCGAGCCGCGCGGCCGGCGATGCGCTCGAGCGCATCCTCAAAGCGAAGCGCGGCTAACTCCCGCGCAGCAGCTTTTCGTACTGGCGTCCTCGTCGCTCGGCACTGTCCTTGAGCGCGGCCCACAGCTCCGGATGCGCGCCCGCGAGCTCGAACAGCACGTGCGGAGGTAGTGACAGCACTTCGCTATCTGTCACCGCGACGATGTTCGCTGGCGCTGGCATACGGGCGAGCAAGGCTGCTTCGCCGATGAACTGGCCGCTCTCGATCGTATCGAGTGGCACGTACGAACCTGGGGTCCCGCCACTTGGACGATCTTGACGGACCTCGAGCTGACCACGGACAACGAGGATCAGGGGATGGCCGATCTCGCCCATCCTAATCATCGTGGTGCCGGCGGTGACGGTGCGCGCGATACAGCGCGCGAGAGTAGCGTCGCGGCGCGGTGTAGGTAGCGAATCGAAGAACGCATGCGCGGTCGGCGCGGTCGGCGCGGTCGGCGCGGTCGGCGCGGTCGACGCGGTCGGCGCGGTCGCGAGCTTCTCGAGCGGGACGGTCAGATCCTCTTCTTCTCCCACCTGCCCACCCGGGCGCGTCACGTTGCCCGCCCAATCGAGAATCGGTGTCGGCCCGTCTTCGTCGTCGAGGTTGATCCGCTCGACGGGCTCGGTCGGAGGAGGACGCGACACGCGAGCGAGATCCTGGGCCGAGAGCCCGTGCTGGCGCGTCTCGAGCTCCTGCGCGAGACGCGGATCATTCGTGATCATGCCGGAGATCCGGCGCGCGGCCTGTGCGAGACCCGCGGTGCCGGGCTCGCTCGCCGGCCGGGCGTTTGGACCGGGGCGCGTCTCGATGGTCTCGTCGAGATCCTCGAGTGACACCTTCAGCTTCGCCGAAGTCGGATCCGCAACGTGGTACGGGATGGGATTCGGTAACGGCGTTTCGGTCTCGAACGTCGCCGATCTTCGCATCGGTGCGCCGGGCGACTTCGCGCGTGGCGCCGCGCCGCGCGTGCCGGCCGGTGACGGCACGATCTTCACGACCGGTCGTTTGATGTCGATCGGGCTCGTCGCGTCGTCGGACTCGGTATCGGGATCGAGCTGGGACACGAGGACATCGAGCACCGAATCTCGCGGGACCAGCGACGGATCGTGGCGAGGCTCCGGCACCTCGGTCGGGGGCGGAGCGCCCGGCTCGGAGAACTCGACATCGACGCCATCGTCGTCTTCGTTATTGTTGTCGTCGGGCCCGGGCATCCGAGCCTCGAGGTCCTTCACGAGCGCGTGGATCGCGATGTCGTCGGGCGCGAGCTCGAGGATGCTCTTGCACACGGCGAGTGCTTGCTGGGCTCGGCCCTGCGAGCGATACGCGATCGCAACCTTGCGATAGTGCTCGACAGCCGCATCGGCGTGCTCCGCTTCGCGCAACTTACCTGCAACGGTCACCCGCAACGGCAGATTGTCGGGCTCGAGCTCGAGGCGTTGCTCGAGCTCGCGGAGCGACGAGATCACGACGGCGTGAGGGACACCTGCGCCTTGAAGCTCATCGCCGGCGAGGTGGTCGGCAGGAACCACTTGGCGGCGATCGTCTTCATGCACGTGTCGAACGTCGAATCGATCAGCGGCGAGAACGACGAATCTTTGTACGCGCCCGCGGCGCCGAAGCTCGCGGAGACGGTCATCGTGACGGTCTTGGCCTGGAGCCCGGTATTCTTCTTGAGCGCCTGCTCGTAACATTTCTGGATCGCGCCCCGCGACTTGGCGACGAGATCGAGAAACTCCTTCGAGGCCGCAGCCGCGACCTTGGGATCGACCGGCGGAAGTGCTGCACCTTGCGCGCCCGGCTTGACGGTCAGCGCATTCCCCTCGATCACCACCGTGATCTCGCCGCCGCTGCCTTGCGTCTTGCGCTCGACATCGGCCTCGTCTTGCATCGCTTTGATCAGCTTGTCTTTCTCCGCGCCGCTCTTGCGGCACGCGTCGAGGTCCGAAGCGGTTTGAGGGTCGGGAACGGTCTTCGTTTCGCCTTTGCATGCGGCAATGGCGAGGGACAGGACGATCAAGATTTGGCGCTTCATGACTCAGTCGTCTTTGTTCTTGGTCTGCGGTGCTACGGGTGCCGAGTGAAGCATGCCGGGCCGCTCGATAAACTCTCGAACGACTCGCCCGCCTACGACGTGCTCAACGACGACACGCTCCACTCTCGTTCCGTCCATGTGACTATACAGAGCTGTCGCGCCGCGAGGGCCCGGCATGGTCGCAAACCCACTGCCGATTTGAGGACCTGAATCAGCTACGAGCTCGCGCACGAGGACGTTGGGACCCTGCGTGCAGCGCCCGAAACAGCTCTGCCACGCGACCTCGGTGCCTTCCCGCGCCCGATGGGCCTCGAGCGCGGTGTGAAACAACGTTTGAAGGGCGCTCGATCCTCTACGGTCGCCGCACTCCGGCCCACGGCAGATCACGATCTTGAAGCGCCGCGGCGGCAAGCCCCGATCATAGCAGCCAAACTCTAATCGAGGGCGAGCGCGTCGCGAATGACCGCGACGAGATCCGGCTTGGTGCGCGGATCCGCCGCCACCTGACGTAGAAGCTCGCGCTCGCCAGGCCCACCGTGGGTCTCGAGCGCGACCACGATCGCTCTACCCCACGCGACGTCGGTGCCGAGATCATCGTCGGCGTGATAGAGCAGCAAATGCGATCCTAGCGCCGGGCGCTCTTTGCCGCCACCGATCGCTGCCATCGCATCGATCACGAACACGAGATCCGCGACCTGGGTCGTCGGTGCGTCGAGGTGGCTCTGCAATGCCGCGAGCGTTGTCGCGACCACGGCCGGATCGAGCTTCGCACCGCCGAGGCCCGCGATCGCGCGCGCGACCGGACCGAGTGCAAGCGGCGTGGTCTGCAGCAGGAAGTCATCGTGGGTCGCGAGCTGTTCTGCAAGCACGGACAGGCTCGCCGGATCCTTGCGTGCGACGAGCAGATCGACGACGACATCCTTCAGCTTCTGAGGTGCACGCGCATCTGCGAGCACGCCGAGCAGTTCTTTGGTGACCTCGCCACCGGGCCGCTGCGCGAGCGCCCGGACCGCGAATTCCTTCACGCGGTCGAAGCGCGCATCGTGATCGCGCGCGATCGAGACGAGCGCCTTGACGGTCTCCACCCGCTCGCCTTGCGCGGGCGGTGACCAACCATCGGCATCGAACGTCGCACCGAGCACCGGCGCCGTGGTGCCGATATTCCTCTGCAACCGCACGCCGCCATTCTTCGGATCGAGAGCGACGAGCTCGCCGGTCGATGACATCGCGAGGATCGCCGCGCCGCTGTCTTCACTCGCGACGAGCTCGACCCGCGGATTCGAATACGCCCAGGTGAGCGCACCCTTCAGATCGAAACCGAACACGTAGCGGAAGTAGTGCACCGCATAGCCGTCGTTGGCGAGCTTCATGCCTTCGGTCGTCGCGAACAAGATGCGCGAGCGATCCGCTGCGGTGTATGCGAGCTGGACCGGGTCGTACGCATCGCGACCGTAGGTCGTGTGATCGAGCTGCGGCGGCACGATGATCTGGCCGTAGCTCGAATCCGCTCGCTTGCCCGAAGAGCTCTTCCCATCGAGCTCGAACACGCCCTGTGTCGAGCCGTAGTACGCGTCACGGCTGGTCGTCCGGATCACCGAGATTTGCTCGTCGATCCCGCGGATGCGCGCGAGCGGTTTACCGGTCCTGCCGTCGATGATCGACAACCACTGGGCATTGTACGGCGCGTACACCACGCCGCCGTGTGCCGCTGGTGCGCCGAGCACGCCATCGGCATCGGCCTTCCACAGTTGCTTGCCGGAGCTGCCGTCGTAGGCCGCGAGCCACCAGGTGTGCGCATCCTCTTTCCACACGAGATACGCGCGGTCGCCATCGGCCGAGGCGCCGATGAACTCGCCCGGCACGCTGGTGTTCCATTTTACGGCGCCGGTCTGCTGATCACGTGCGACGAGCTGCTTGGACTCGAGCTCGACGACGAAGTTGCCGCCGACCCAGATTCGCGATTGCACGTCGGCGTCCTGCCTCCACAGGATCGATGACGCCGCGAGGTCGTACGCCACGATCGTCTTCTTGGGGCCCATGCCGACCTCGAGCACGAACACCCGCGGCACGTGCGCGCTGTTCACGGGCGAGGCCTGTACCGGCAGCTGGCGCTGCGCGAGTGCGGCGGATAGCGCTTCGCGATCGTTGTCCGGTGCGGTGAGATGAAATACCGCGTTGCCACCGCAGGCGCCGACGAGCGCCAGGAGCGCAAGGCGCTTCACTTCGCTCCTCCCGAGAGCCGCGCTTCGACGACCTTCTCGGCCTCTGTCCGCGACGGGCGCGGCGGGTTCTTTGGCGTCGCATCGAGGTAATCCGTCAGCGCGCTGACTGCCGACTGGTCGGTGATCTTCGCGATCGCGCGAACTACCTCGACGCGTTCGGTATCGGGCCCGAAATCCGGACGACGCAACACGAGGCCGAGGCACAGCGCGAGGGACGCATCCGGCACCCTGCCGAGCTGATCGCCGATCTTGCGGACGAGGTCCGCATCGGCCATCGCGGCCAGGGCACGCGCTGCCGATTCTTCGCCCCGCGCGAGCAGCGCGAGCAAAGGTTCGATCGCTTCGCGCATGTGGCCCTTCGAGGCTGCATCGGCCGCGGCGTTGCGGACGACGCCGGCCGTATCGTGCAGGCCTTGCACGACGACCGCGTGCGCCGCCGGATCGGGATACTTCGCGAGCGCGGCGATCGCCGTGCCACGCACCGACGGATTGTGGTGACCGGCGTAGCGCTTGAACGACGAGACATCGGGCGGCGCCGGGTGCTTCGAGAGTCCGAGCAAGGCCTCCACCGCCACCGGCGTGCGCAACCCGAACGCGAGGCCATCGAGCAAGGCATCGTGTGCCGCGGGGTCCGCTAGCTCGCCGAGTGCAGTAGCCGCCTTCGCCGCCGCTTCTTCATCTGCGCCGGAGAGTGCGAGCGCGAGCGCGTCGATCCCCGCCGTCGCCTTGTCTGCTTTCGTGACCTTTGCCGGTCTCGTCGCAGGTGCGCCGCTCGCCACACTCGCGCATGCACATGCGAACGGCAGCACCCACATCTTCATCCGGCTCACCGTCATTCCCGTCGTGGTAACCCAGAATCCCGGCCCGGTTCAACTCCGGGGATTCCGTGTGAGCTACAACCACGATGTGGATCCTGCCGTCCTGCCGATCCTGACCTGTCCCCGGTGTCACACGCCGCATCCGTTTGCGGATCTGCGGCTGGCTCGGTGCAAGAGCTGCGGGCTGGAGCCCAACCACGACACGCCCGGGGTCCTCGATCTGATCGATCTCGAGGGCGCGCCGACCGCGCCGACTGCCGAGCAGCGGTTCATGGAGAGCGACCTGGTCGCGCGCGTGTACGAGAGGCTGTGGCGGCCGGCTTTCGTGCGCATGCTCGCTGGCAAAGGCGCCGGCGCAGCCGTCGGTGGCATCTCCGGCGAGCTGTACATTCACAAGCACAGCCTCAGCCTCGATGACCGTCCCGGTCCATGGCTCGATCTGTCGTGTGGCCCCGGTGTGTTCGTGCGCGCGCTCGCTGCGGCGGCACCCGGTCAGCTCGTGGTTGGACTCGATATCTCGCGCGCGATGCTCGAAGTCGCGGCGCAACGCACGGGTGGCTACACGAATGCGGTGCTCGTCCGCGCAGATGCGCATGCCCTGCCCTTCGCCGATGGTTCGTTCGGTGGCGTGAACAACGCGGGGGCGCTCCATGCGTACGACGACCCCGAGCTCGTGTTCCGCGAGATCCGCCGCGTATTGCGCTCGGGCGGTATCTACGTCGGCTCGACGTTCGCCGAAGCGCCATCGCTACTCGGACGGCTCGCCGCGCGCGCTGCCGGCATTCGTCGGTTCGAGCCTGGCGAGCTGCGCGCGTGGTTGCAGCGCATCGGCTTCTCCGACTTCGAAGAGGTGAAGCTTGGCGACGCGTTCGTGTTTCGCGTGCGCCGACCCTAGGGCGAGCTTGCAAGCTCGTCTTCTTGACTAGAACGTCGCGCCGAGGAGCGTCACGGCCAGGCCTCTTTGCGGAGCGAGGCGCGGGTCGAGCGCATGGAGCGCGAGGCCATCGATGGCCCACCTGCCGCTCGAGCTGCGACCGAGCATCGCGGCCGGCGCGTCGTCGTCTTGCTTCTTCTTGTGCGAGTTGACGTCGAGACCGATGTCCATATCGCGCGTCAGATAGAAGCCGAGCCACGTACCTCCGATCAAGCCGATCGACGACAACGCACCTACCGTGCGCTCGTCGCCAGTGGAGTGCGGATCGTAGATCGCGGCGTAGAGCAGAAACGGTACCGCCCCGCCCGCGAGCGCGAGCCCCGCGACCCGGGACATCCGGCGCGGCGTGGTGTTCGTCATCGGTGCGACGACGTAACCGGTGACGAGCCCGGCGGCCGCGCCGAGGATCGAGTTGACCGCATACGCTTCGCGTTGCGCGGGCTGCATCAACATGCCGACCGTGATACCGCCGAGCGTGCCGACCCCTGCGAACGTGTCGATCAGCGTGACATCACCCTCGGTAAACTGGTGGTCCTTGGCAAACCCGATCGTGCCGAGCGTGCCGAGAGTCGCGCCGATCGTGCTGCCGACCATGACGCCTGCGCCGGTCACCTTGCCGCCGTTGCCACCCTCGATGCTCGCGGCGAACATGCCGCCGATCACGCCGCCCCACAGGTTGCCCGCGCCGAGCGTCAGGACCTGGGCATTGTCCGCATCGACCTTGCGCGCGACCTTGGGTGCGATCAGCGCACCCGCCGCCGCGAGCGGCAGACCGAAGAGCACCGCGCCGCTGGCTTGGTTGTCGGGTGTGACGAGCGCGCCGATCATGCCACCGAGGCTGCCGCCAAATAGCGCGCCGTGGGCCATCGCGGCGGCCTTGTACGGGCGACCGATATCTTCGGGATCCGGAAGCATCGCGGGCTCGGTCGGCGGCGAAGGCTCGGTGATCGGTACGACGTCGATCGTCGGCGCAGTCTCGACGATGCCGAGCGCGGCGTTCGACGCCTTGATGATCGCTTTCGCGCGGGCCGACGCCGGACCGTTCGGCGCTTTGACCAGCGCCTCGACCGCGAGCTGCTTCGCGTCGAGATAGATCTTCGCCTCGAATAATTCCTGTGCGCGCGAGACGAGCGATGCGGCGACTTGATCCGCGAGCTGCGGATCCTGATCTGCGGGCGGTCCAGGCTGCGCCGGTGCCCACGTGTTGGGCGGTGGCACCGCCACGGGCGTGGGCGCGTACGGATCGACAGGTTGCGCGTGTGCGGACGCGGCCAGCATCGCGACGAGGCTCGGAACCAACCAGCGCGCCATCTCCCTATGAGGTACCACCCGGCGCACGGGGGTTCAATCAAACCCGCGAGATGCCAGCTGATATGCGCCAGATCACGATCTGGTTGGCGGCAATGGAGCGACCGGGGCCGCCGGGACGACCCCGGGCTCCTTCCAGCGCTTGCGATAAAAGTACATGAAGATGACCTGGATCGCCGAGAGCAGTGGCACCGCGAGCAGCGCGCCGACGAGCCCGTAGCTCGCCTCGCCGAGGAACAGCGCGAAGATCACGAGCACCGGATGGATCTTCGCGGCGGTGCCGATGATCTTCGGGTTGAGCACGTTCGCTTCGATCAGGTGAATGCCGGTGATCCACAGGATCATGACGACACCCCGAAACGCGTCGACGCCGGAGTCCCCCGAGACCAGCGCGACCACCACGATCGGGATCGACGACAGGATCGATCCGAAGATCGGGATGAGGCTCATCATGCCCGCTACGATCGAAAGGATCAGCGCGTACTTCACGCCGAAGATCGTGAGCCCGACGAGCGTGAGGCAGCCATTGATCACGCAGATCACGAGCTGGCCACGGATCACGCCGGACAGGCCACGGTTGATGCCACTGATGATCACGTCGTAGTCGTCGCGCGTGTTCGAAGGGAACAGACCGCGCAAGAACGCGTGGACCTTCTCGACATCGATCAGGATGAACGCCGCGATCATCAGGGTGAAGAAGAAGGCGAAGATACCGCGCACGAAGCCGGTCAGGATGTCTTGGAGTACCCGCACCACGTCGTTGGCCTTACTCTGCATGCCGACGAGCGACTTCTTGACGTAGAGCCGCAGCTTATCTTCGAGCGTGAGCGGCTCCATCCGCTCCTCGACGGCCGCGATGTGATAGCCGCCATCGGTCGTCGGTTTGATATCGATGCCGTTCTGCGCGAGCTGGAGTGCGAACCGGCCATCCGGCAGCGGCGTCATCGTGAACGCGGTGCCTGGCGGCATCGGTACGTCGGGCACGATCGGTTGCACTTCTTCGACCGGCTTCGCGGGCTGAAGCGAAGGGAACCGATGCTCGAGCCAGCGCGCGAGCTGCGGCGTGTACTCTTCGTTGATCCGCTTGTAGAGCCCCGGTGCTTCTTTGCCGAGCCGCGCGACATCGCGCGACAGGCGCGGCACGAGCAAGAACAAGAAGCCGGCAACCGCGGCGATGAACACGATGTAACAGATGATGATCGCGAGCCCGCGCGGCATCCGCCGGGTGCCGTTCGCGCGCACGGTCATGCGCTGGACGACCGGCGCGAGGATGTACGCGATCAGGCCGGCGAACACGAAGCGCAGCAACACCTCGCGGCCGATGATCGCGATCACGATCACGAACACCACGAACGCCCAGCGACCGAGGAACCTCAGCACCGAGCCGCGCGAGTCACCGAACCAGGTGTCTCGGGTTCTCCGCGTGTCCGCGATCGTCTGCAGCGGCTGTGTGATCTTGGCGACCCCTGGCCCCGAATCGGGGGGGCCGCCGGGTGGGTCCACGGGCATCATCGAGGAGCAGATATACCAGAGGAGCTACGAATTGCGGCGGACGCGGTTCGAGAACCAGCCCCCGACGCGACCGAGCAACGATCGGCGTGTGCCGCCCTCGCGCAGCTCCTCCGCGGAGAGCCCGGGATCGAGCGAGGCCGGGGGGAGCGACGAATCCGGCGCCAGGCCGAGCAGGCCATTCGCGTGAGCGGTGCGAGCGAGCTCGCGGCGCTCGCGGGATGCCACGATCGGCGGTTCGACGCCGGTCTCCATGCGGAGCGTGCCCCAGCGCCGGCACTGGCCGCAGCGCCAGCTGAACTGGCCGGGCCGGTTGCCGCAGCTCGCGCATTGCCAGCGCCCGCGCAACGCCCACGCGAGCGCACCGTGCTCGCCTGCGAGGGCTGCGAGCGCGAGCTTGATCGTGGCCGCCTCATCGCCGTCGAGCGCGGCGCGCGCGGTCGCGACCCGCGCCGCGAGCGCATCCGGGAACCGCGTCGTGAGGTCGCTCGCGAGCTTGAGGTCGGAGCCGGCAGGCGCGAGCTGGGCGCGGATCAGCGCGATCTCGAGCCGCGGTCCGGTCTTTTCTTCGATCTCGGCAAGCGTCGCGAGCACGCGATCCAAGACGCTTCCGGTCGGCCGGGCATCGGGGACAAGCGCGACGGTATCGGTCGTGGCGAGCGCGGTGACCTCGGGCCGCGTGACCTCGGCGCGCAACGCTTGTTCAGGTGCGACGGCCGTATCTTCGTCTGAGAGCTCGTCGCTTGGGCTCGTGTGCGGCTTACCGTATTCAAGGCCTTCTTCGGCCGCGATCATGCCCGGCAGGAGGTGCGGTGCGAGGGCCGGATCGGCGAGCAGCGCCTGACGCAGGCGCTCTTTCGTGCCGCGAAAGTTCTTGCGGTTCGCCGCGAGCTCGGCGGCCGCGGCATAGAAGTGCGCGGTCTCGCCGAGCTTCTGCGCGGCCTTCAGGAGGTGCTTCGCGGATGCGAGATCCTCACGTGCGAGCGCGGCCTGCGCCGCGGCGACGAGCAGGTGATGCTCGCGCCTGGACGTATCTTCGCCGCGCCGCTTACCGAGCCGCTGCCACAAGCCCGCCGCCTCGTTAAACCGCGCTTGCTCCTCGTACAACGATGCGAGCGCGCGCAACGCGCCCTCGTGGCCCGGCTCGTCGAGCAGGACCTCTTCCATCGCCTTGGTCGCGCGGCGCGGCATCCCGGCGGCGCGAAAATCGAGGCCAAGCTCGTAGAGCGCGCGATGGCGGACCTTGCGGCGATCGCGTTCGCGTAGCGCGAGCGCCTGATGGACGCGGATCGCACGCTCGTGTTCGCCACGGGTCCGGAACATCGCGCCGAGCGCGAAGTACGGCTCGACATCCTCGATGTTCTCCTCGACGACGGTCTTGAGCTCGTCGATCACCGTATCGGTGTCGCGCGCGATCAGATGGCTGATCGCACGCATGTAGGAACGCGCGTGCCGTGCGGTGCGCCGGAGCTGGCGATCATCGGGCACGTAGTACCGGCCGATCAACACGCCGGCAGCCATCGCGCCGAGGCCGACGAGCAAGAGGACGAGGGCCGCTCCCATCACCTGCGAGCGTACTACGCCGTGATGGCGAGGAACCTCGCGTCGCTGTGAATCGACGCCAGGTCGGCATCCTCGACGGCGATCTGCGCATTCTCCGGTGCGAGCCGGACCGCGAAGCCGAGCGCCTCGAGCGAGCCTGCCGCATCTCCCGCGAGGCAGCGATAGCACGCGAGGTTGTACCAACTGTCGCCCTGATTCGGCTCGAGCCGGACGCACTGCCCGACCGCGCGGATCGCCTCGGCGAGCTGGCCCTGCCCTCTGTACGCGACGCCGAGCTCGAACCAACTGCTGGCCAGATCGACGCCGCGCGCGGTGAGCTTGTCGGCGAGCCCGCGCGCTTCGTCGCGCCGGTCGAGCCGCTCGAGTAAGCCGATCATCCTGAGCTCGAGCTCCGGCGTCGGTTGCGGGTCGAGCATCGCCATGAAGTACTGATCGAGCGCTTGTTCGAAGTTTCCGAGGGCTTCGAGCGTACGTCCTTCGAGCAGGTAGCTCATTTGATCTCGCGCCAGACGCCTTTGACCTGCGCAAACGCGTACTGGCCGTGGACCTGGCAAGCGCCATCGCCCCACACCGTGCAGCCGTACGTGAGTACGAAGTCCGCCTTGCCATCGTGATCGATATCGATCGCACCGAGCTCGACGCCGACAACCGCGCGCTTCACACCCGAGAGCGCCTCGTTCTTCGCCAGCAGTGCGCGGATCGCCTTGTCGTCGGCAGCGCTCGGTACAACGAAGCGCACGATCGTCGCGGCGGGCAGCACCAATACGGTGCCGGCGTACTCGCGGCGATCGATGGCGAACAGCGGCAGTGCGACGTGACCTCGATCGATCGTCGCGACGAGGTTCATCCCGAACAGTGGCTCGACGACCGTGACCTCGCCGGTGGGCGCAGGCGAGCCATCTTCGGGCGTGAGCACGGTGATCGTACCGGGCCGGCCGACGATGTCGCGCGTATCCGACGCCGCGAGCATGCCCGCGGGTTCGAAGGTCCCGAGCCACGCGACCGCGGGCATCATCCGGGCATCCCCGCGTCATCATCGAGCGCGTTCATCACGCGCGCGGCCTGCGTGTTCGGGATCTCCGGCAGATCTTCGAGGGGCGCGGGCTCGGTGAACGGCAGGTTGCGCAGCTTCGCGAGCTCGCGCTCGAGCTGGCCGACGAGCGACTCGTACTGCCGACGGCGCCAGACATAAAACATCGACCACAGCGCGAGGGTCGCGAGCAAGACCGCGCTCGCGAGCCAACCCGCGATCAGCGCCGGGAACCACACATCGTGCGGCTTTTCACCGAATAGACCCGTCAGCCACGGTGGAATGGTCACCGGGATCCAGCCCGCGTTCGCCACGAGGAACAATCCCGCGATCACGCCGAGCCCGATCATCGTCAGGATGACGGTCGCGATGGCGACGAGGCGCAGCCAGCGAATCACGAGCTCAGCATACTACTTCGCGAGCGGGAGGGTCGGGTGCGGTGCCGTGGCCATGTCCAGCGAGTACCCGAACGTGAGCCCGAGGAACTTGATCCCGGCGAGCTCCTTGTACGCCACGCCGAGGTACGCGCCGTTGCCGGTCGGGAACCCCCACTCCTCGTAGTGATGACCGATCCGGATCCCGATCATAGCCTCGACTTGATCGACAAGCGGCACGCTCGGCGAGCCACCGCTCCGCCCCGATGCACCCGCGAGCCACGACGCGCGGCCCCACACGATCAGTCGCACGCGCCGGGCGTCGAGCTCAAGGTCGACATCGAACGGCAACGCGATCGCGTCGTCGAGCGCACCGGTCGCGCCGCTCGCAACCACCCCGGTCCCGAGCGTGAGGAACGAGCTGCGCCCGAGCCGCACGCCGAGGCCCAGCGGCAACAGGCCCGCTTCGTACGCGAACCCGCCGTGCCTGCCGGTGGTCGCACCGGCCGCGAGATCGATGCCGATATGCAGGCCGAAGGTCCGATGCTTGCCGATGAAGCCGTGCAGACGAAACCCGGCGAGTGCGAGCTGATCGATCACGCCTCCGCGATCGGCCGGCGTCGCGCTGCCGTGCGGGATCGTCAAGGACGCATCGCTATCGTCTATATGGGTGACGATCGTGAGCTCCTCGTGGAGGTACGCGCCACCGTTCAGGCGATCCGCGAGCTCGCAGATGCAATCGGCGCTCGCCGTGTGAGCCGCGAGCAAGATCAGGATCAGGGCCTTCATCGGTCGGCGAACCCTACGCGACCGGTACCCCACGGCACGATCACCGCCGGTGGCCAGAAGTCGACGCCGAACGAGAGCCCGATGATGTGGACCTCGATCCCTTCCTTGAGCCCGATCTTGAAGCCGAGCACGGGGGTCTCGATCTGCACACCGGTGCCTTCGCTCGTGATGCCCGCGCCGAACAGACCGCGGTAGTCCTTCCCGACCGACGTCGACGACAGGCTCGCGTGCAGATGACACGCGCGCAGCACCACGTCCCCGAACGTGTTCGAGTTCGGGCCCGGAAAGAAGATGTAGTCGGCCTCGATCCGTTGCCGCACACCCGGCGCGACGCGTGCGATGCAAGCGGCCGCGCGCTCGGCCTCGGCACCGCGCCAGACCTTGTGGACGATCGGATCGAGGTACGGCGTGTGGTCGCGAAACGGGTCGACCTCCTCGCGACCGTCACCGCCACCGACCTCGTACGTCGCCCACACCTTGTCGCCCGCATGACGAACCGCGAACCACGGATGGCGCGCGATGGCGTTCATCGGATGCCCGAGGCTGCCGCTCAACACCGCGACCGTGGTCTCGTCGTTCGGAGGCGGCGTGAGCGACTGCGGCAAGATCGAGCAGCCGGTCAGCAGCAATAACCACGAACGCATGCGTACGAGACACACGATGCTGGCCGGCTGTGCAGTTTCGTTTGGGCGTCCGATTCTATTGGGCGCCGAAACGCCGAAACTACAAAAGCCCGCCCCGAATTAACGGGCGGGCTCGGTCGCTAGCAGTCGGCGAAGACTACTGCGCGTCCTTCGGCTTCAGTTTGTCGAGCTTGCCGCGGAACTTGTCGCCGAGGGTGGCTCCACCCGCGTTCGACGAGTTGAAGCCCTGTGCTTCGGCCGAGTCCGAGGCGCGGTTCGCGCCCTTGATCGACAGACCGATCTTCCGCTCCGCGCCGTCGGCGTGAAGGATCTGGACCTTCACTTCCTGGCCCGGGGTCAGCAGCGTACGCGGATCCTCGACGTGGTCGTCGCTGATCTCGGACACGTGGACGAGACCCTCGACGCCCTTCTCGAGCTCGACGAAGGCGCCGAAGTCGAGGACCTTGAGGACCTTGCCGTCGACGACCTTGCCCTGCGGGTAGAGCTGCGGGATGCGATCCCACGGATCTTGAACCAGCTGCTTGATGCCGAGCGAGATCTTCGGCTTGTCGCCATCACCGGTGTCGATGTTCAGGAGGACGGCTTCGACAGCATCGCCCTTCTGGAACAGCTCGCTCGGGTGCTTCACGCGCTGGGTCCAGCTCATGTCGCTGATGTGGACGAGACCGTCGATACCTTCTTCGATCTCGACGAAGATACCGAAGTCCGCGATGTTACGGACGAGGCCCTTCACCACGGTACCCGGCGGATACTTCTCGGTGAGCTGCTCGTACGGGTTCGGCTCGAGCTGCTTCATGCCGAGCGAGATCCGGTTCTGCTTGACGTCGACATCGAGGACAACGGCCTCGACCATGTCGCCCACGGCGACCATCTTCGACGGGTGCTTCACGCGGCGCGTCCACGACATCTCCGAGATGTGGACGAGACCTTCGATGCCCTCTTCGAGCTCGATGAAAGCCCCGTAGTCTTTGAGCGAGACCACCTTGCCGCGCACGACGGTGCCCGGCACGTACTTCTCGGCCGCGCGGCTCCACGGATCTTCCGTGATCTGCTTGAGACCGAGGCTGACGCGCTCGGTATCGGCGTTGAACTTCAACACCTTCACGCGAACGTGGTCACCGACCTGGAACAGCTCGGAGGGGTGATTGACCCGGCCCCAGCTCATGTCGGTGATGTGGAGGAGGCCGTCGATGCCGCCGAGGTCGATGAAAGCACCGTACTCGGTCAGGTTCTTGACGATACCCTCGACGATCTGGCCTTCCTTGAGGCGCTCGAGCGTCGATTCCTTCAGCGCAGCGCGCTCCTTCTCAAGCAGGACGCGACGCGACAACACGATGTTGCCGCGCTTCTTGTTGAACTTGATAACTTTGAACTTGAAGCTCTGGTTCAGGAACGCGTCGAGGTTGCGAACCGGACGCAGGTCGACCTGCGAACCCGGGAGGAACGCCTTCACGCCGCCGCGGATCGTGACCGACAGGCCACCCTTCACGCGCGCGGTGATGACGCCCTCGATCAACTCATCGCGTTCGCACGCGGCGCTGATCTCGTCCCACACCTTGAAGCGATCGGCCTTCTCTTTCGAGAGGACAACCATGCCCATGTCGTTCTCGCGACTCTCGAGGAGCACGTCGACGACGTCGCCAGGCTTCACGCCGATGGAGCCATCCGCGGTGCGGAACTCTTCGAGCGAGACCTGACCCTCCGACTTGTACCCGACATCGACGATCGCGAAGTCTTTGCCGACCGAGATCACCGTGCCGCGAAGGATTTCGCCTTCTTTGACGCTGTCCTGATTGAAGCTTTCGTTGAGCAGCGCCGCGAAGTCCTCTTCGCCCGAGCCGTCTTGCGTAACAGTATTCAAAGCAGATCTCCTACAGATGCCGAGGCTGGATTTGACCGTGATTAGACGGTCCCTCGACAGGGCCGAGTTGGTACCTTCCGGCCTGTGAAATGTCAACCGGGACGGTTGGTTCCGCCAGTTTTGCTCGCTTGCCCGGTCCCTCGCCAACCCCCCTTGGTCAGGCACCACCGCCCTGGACTGCCCCGCGCCCAGCCCAACCACTTGGAACGCTTGCCGAACTAGCGGCAGCGCGCGGCCATCGCGTCGACGACGTCGTCGACCGACATCGTCGAGCTGTCGATGATCATCGCGTCGTCCGCGGCCTTCATCGGCGCGACGTCGCGACTCGAGTCGCGGTGATCGCGCTCGCGGATCTCGGCGAGCGTGACCGCGTAGTCGACCGGCTCGCCGGCGAGGCGAAGCTCTTCGACCCGGCGGCGAGCGCGCTCTTCATCCGATGCCGACAAGAAGAATTTCGCCTGCGCGTGCGGGAACACGACCGTGCCCGTGTCCCGACCCTCGACCACCACTCCGCCGGCGCTTCCCAGGCGACGCTGGAGATTGAGTAGTGCGGCGCGCACCGGACCGTGGGCCGAGACCTGCGACGCGCCTTGCGAGATTTCGGGCGTGCGAATCGCGCTCGAGACATCTTCGCCGGCGACGAACGTGCTGTTGAGATCGCCGACAAACTTGAACTCGATCTCCAGTTCGCTTGCAACCTCGGCGAGCCTCGCGGCGTCGTCCCACGGGATGGCATGCTGTTTCGCGACGAGGGCAACCGAGCGATAGATCGCGCCCGTGTCCAGCAGGCTGTAACCAAGGCGGCGCGCGAGGTTCTTCGCGACCGTCGATTTGCCTGCGCCTGCGGGGCCATCGATCGTGACGATCTTTTTCACCATACCGAACATAGCCGAGAGCGACGGGCGTCCGGGGCTCGCACGTTGTACATTCTAGTGTGGTGTCGGAACCGGTGACCGGACCGCGAGGTCCGAGCGGACCGCGCGGTCCGAGCGCAGAAACAAGATGGCGGACGTTCGCCGACGTCGTCGCATTCGCGCTTGGCACGAACGTGTGGGTCTCGATCGTGATCTTGCCGGCGTTTTTTGTCGGTGCGCTGCACGGCGCAGGTCGCATCGCCGCTGCGATCCTTCCGTTTGGCGTGTTGCTGATGGGACTCGGCCGCAGATCCGAAGGCGTGCTCCTCGGGCTGTTCCCGGCTGCCGTGCTCGTGCCGGTTTCGATCCAACCGCAGCTCGCCTCGAGCTACGTCTACGGCCCCGTACGGTTCGCGCTCGTGGCGATCGGCGTGGTCGCGTACCTGTTCGGCGTCTCGTTCTTCACCACGTTTCACGAACCCCCTGCCCCCCGTTCGGTCCGCATGTTGTCGTCCGCGACGACGGGACCGGCGAGCCGGTGGCGGCGGCGCGAGCGCGTCTACTGGGGTCTCGTCCTGCTCTCGATCATCATTCCAATGGTGCTCATCACGTGGGTCAACTACGACGACGCGATCGCCGATTACCTCGGCGAGATGTATCCTGGCCGCGTCGCCTTGATGACGACAGCGCTGACGGTCGGCGCGATCGTGCTGTGGCTCGGCATCTACCACTACGCGTTCCTCGGTGTGTTGCGACCGCATCGCACCGGCGATCGTGATCTAGTCGGCCAGCTCACGCGCACGCGCGCGGAGGCCAAGACCGGCAAGCCGCGCACGCGGTTCTATGTCTCGGTCGCGCTCGCCTTGGGCGCGATGCTCTTGTTGATCATGTTTCGTCACATGTGAGGTGAACGATGTTGCGCCGCTATTTCTTCGAGATCCTCGCGCTCGCGCTCATCGGTGGAAGCTTGTTCTTTTTCAAGGAGACGCTCGACTACCTCGCGCGTCGCGACTACGTAGCCGCGGTGCTCGTGATGGTGATCGGGGTCGCCGTGATCTCGGTCGGCAAAGAGATGGCGCGGCTCGCCTTGGTCCAACGCGACTGACCATGATGTCCTGGCGCGCCCTCTTCGTCCTCGCGTTCGCGGGTTGCGGCACCGAGCCGGCCCGCGAGCCCCTCGTCGGTCCGCCGGCGAGCGTGGTCGCTCCGCGCGCGAGCGCGACCGACGCGATCGTGGCGAGCGTGAACGGTAAGCCGGTGTGGGGCTCGTGTGTCGCGATCCAGGCGCAGCGCGGCGCCACCAGGCCGACCGCGCTCTCGCAGTGCATCGACTTCGAAGTGCTCGCGCAGGCCGCCGATCAGCGCGGCTACGCCGTCACCCCCGAGGTCCGCGAGGCGACCCACACCGCGATGGTCAACGAGCTGGTCACCTCGGTGTACGAGGACGGATACACGACCGCCGCGCAGTTCGGCCCGCTCTGGCAGAGGGCGCTCGCGCAGGGAGCGTGGAAGGTCTCGCACGAGAACTATCGCGCCTCGTCGTACGTGCGGATTTCGATAGCCGAGACCACGACGCAAGCCGAGGTTGATGCGGCGAAGCGCAGCGCCGATCAGATCGCCGCGGCGCTCGCAACCGAGACCGGGTTGATGGGCCCATCGCTCCTCGAGCTCGCCCAGAAGGCGGCGCCCGGGATCAAGATCGATCACCAGGACGTCACCGCATTTCGCGCGGGTGCGCTCGACAAGAACTACGCAGCCGCGCTGTTTGGCCTCCACGAGATCGGTCGCGCCTCGACCGCCGTCCGCACCAAATGGGGCTGGGACGTGATCGTGTGGACTGACGACGTCCCCGAGGCACATCCGAGCGATGCAGAGATCACGGTAAAACTTCTACCCGACGTGAAGCTCGGCTACTTCGATCACTGGGTGGACACGATCGGCAGGAGCCTGGGTGTCCTCGTCGAGGTCGATCAAAAGAACGTCGCCAAGCTCGAGGATCTGCCGTGACCCCTTTCACCGCGATCCTGCAGCGCGCGGTCGAAGGAGTGCCGCCCGCACTCGGTGGCGCGTTCGCCGATTCGCAGGGTGAGATGGTCGATTCGTTCACCCGCATGCCCGCCCACGACTGGGCTGTGCTGACCGCGCACTATGGCGTGGTGATGGCGCACCTGACCGCCGCGTTTGGCACGCTGCACTTCGGCAGTGCGGAGTACTTCGTCGCGCGCCACGCCCGCATCGAGGTAATCGTCCATGTGGTCGAGGCGGGCTACTTCGCCTTGCTCGCGTTCAGCGAGCAGACCGACCTCGACCTCGCGCTCGAGCGCGCACGCATTGCTTCGGTCGAGCTCAAGCGGGAGATGCAGTGAAGCGCGCCGCGCTCCTCGTCGTGCTGATGTGTGCCAGCGCGAGCGCCGCGCCCGAGATCGCGGACTACGATCCGCACTCGACCGCGTGGAACGGCATGGCGCAGTTCGTCGCGCTCGCCGAAGGCATGGGCTTCGAGGTCACCTCGGTGAGCGAGCTCGAATGGAGCGAGCTCGGCGACAAGGACATCTTGTTCCTGATCTATCCGCTTCGCCGGGTCGATCCGAATCGCTTGACCTCGTTCGTCCAGGCCGGCGGCAATGTCGTGATCGCCGATGACTTCGGCGAAGGCAAAGACGCGATGACCGGCCTCGGCCTGCTGCGCGCCGAGAGCCGCATGCCCAGAGCGAGCCGGTACTACGAAGGCCGGCGGTGGGCACCGATCGCGACCGCGCAGAGCGATCATCCGATCGCGCACGATGTCGGCGAGGTCGTCACGAACCATCCGGCGGCGCTCGATCACGTCGAAGGTGCGACGGCGGTCATCGGGTTCGATGAAGGCGCCCTGGTCGTCGCGGGCGAGCGCGGCACCGGCCGATTCGTCGCGGTGTCGGATCCGAGCATCTTCATCAACCGGATGCAGCAGGATCCGTTTCACGGCAACGTCGCCCTGACGGTCAATATTATAAATTGGCTCTCGCGCGAAGGCGGCGCGCGCCACATCGTGCTTTTGCGCGGTGACGTTGCGATGTATGGCGATCCGCAGCCGTTCATCGACGATCCACGCGGCGGAAAGCTCGGCCGGTCGATCGCCGAGGTCAACTCGTGGCTATGGAGCCGCCACGAATGGTTGCTCACGGCGAATGCGATGAAGGGTGTCGCCGGTGGGCTCGCCGTGTGCTTGCTGCTGCTCGCGTTCGTTGCCCTACCCGTACGACGCGGTCCGCGGATCGATGGCATGTGGTTGAAGTTCGCGCGTCCGGTCCGCCGCGACGATGCGCATGCGATGGTCGCGAGTGGCGACCGCGCACCGACCGTCGGCTCGCTGATGGTGCTCGCCTGTATCCTTCGCGATCAGGTCCAGACCTATCTCGCCGAGGCCGCGGCGCGCTCCGAGCCGCTGTACACCGTGCCCGAGGCCGAGCTGGTCACGCTGGTGTCGAACGCACGTGGCGCAAGTGCAGGCATCGCGCTCGCGCGGGTCTATCGCCGGCTGCGCGCGCTTCCGAGCCGGGGTCAGGCTGCTGCGCCGTGGAGCGCCGGCAGCTTGACGCGCCGCGATTTCGAGGGTCTCTATAATGATGTAGCCGAGCTGTGTCGTATCCTCGGACACGAGCTCACGGAAAGTCCGCCCGCCTGACCATGCAAGCCTCTCTCAGTCACGACAAACTGTCCCGCGTCAGTCAGCTGGCGCGCGCGATCACCGACGAGGTCGGCCGCGCGTTCATCGGTTCACCGCATACGACCGAGGCCCTGCTCGTCGCGCTACTCGCGCGCGGTCACGTGTTGATCGAAGGTTTCCCAGGGGTCGCGAAGACCACACTTGTCAAAGCGTTCTCGGCCACGCTCGGCTGTCACTTCCGGCGCATCCAGTTCACGCCGGATCTGCTGCCGAGCGACATCACCGGCACGTACATCCTCGACATGCGCACGAACACGTTCGTGTTGCGCGAGGGACCGGTGTTCACCCACGTACTGCTCGGCGACGAGATCAACCGCGCACCCGCGAAGACCCAATCGGCGCTGCTCGAAGCGATGCAGGAGCAACAGGTCACGATCGAAGGTGAAACCCGCGCCCTCGCGGAGCCGTTCATCGTGCTCGCGACGCAGAACCCGATCGAGCAAGAGGGCACCTACCCGCTACCCGAGGCGCAGGTCGATCGGTTCTTGATCAAGCTCAAGATGGGGTACCCGCAGCCCGCGGACGAGAAGCGCATGCTGATGACGTACGACAAGCCGCCGCCAGCGGTGCGCCCGATCATCGGCCCTGCCGAGGTCCTCGAGATGCAAGCGCTCGCGCAAGGTGTGTTCGTCGCCGAAGAGCTCGTCGACTACGTGATCGCGCTCGTCGCATTCACGCGTGCGCATGCCCGGGTCTATCTCGGCGCATCACCGCGTGCCGGGCTTGCGTTGCTTCACGCCTCGAAGGGGCTCGCATTGTTGCGCGGTCGCGATTACGTCTTGCCCGACGACGTTCGTCATCTCGCCACGATGGTGCTCGGCCATCGCATCATCATGACGCCCGATGCCGAGCTCGAAGGCGCGATCGGCAACAGCGTCGTGGTCGAGGCGCTCGATAAGGTCGGCTACAAGATGCCCAAGGGTCCCAATCAGCAGCAGCGCGGCTAGCGCGTGATTCCGCGCCTCGCATCTCGCGGCAAGTTGGTGCTCGGCACCGCGCTGCTCTTTCTGATCGTTGGTGCGGTCCGCGGCGCGCCTCCGCTCGTCGCGATCGCGGGCTCGGTGCTCTCGTTGTTGCTCGCGCTGTACCTCGCATTCTATCCGACCGCGATCCTGCTGCGCCGCAAGAAGATCGAGCTGTCGTGGTGGGTACCGCCGGGAGATCAACCTGGTGGTGCGCTCGGCGTCGATCGGCCGTTCCAGCTGCACCTCGCGTTTCGCAACCACGGCTCGCGCCTCCTGCGGGTCCTTTCGACGAACATCCTGACCGCGAGCGGGCTCGACATCGAAGAGCGACCGAGTGCGACCGTGAAGCGCGGCCAGCAGGTCGAGATCACGACCGCCGTGAAGCCACTGACCGCGGGCTATCACGTGCTGCACGGCGCGGCGCTCACCTTCGGGGACGTGCTGGGGTTGTTCGACATCGAAGCGTTCTTCCCGAATCCGATCGCGGTGAAGGTGTTTCCGCGCACGCTCGCGTTGCGCGCCCATCCGGTGCGCGCGATCGGTGGTGCGCTCCACGAGCAGGTCGGATTGCACAGCGTGAAGCGGCGTGGCCTCTCTGGCGAGCTCCGCGAGATCCGCGAGCACTCGCACGGCGACCCGTTCAAGTTCATCGCGTGGAAAGCGACCGCGCGCAAGCAGAAGCTCATGGTGCGCGAGCTCGAGAACGAGATCGTGACCACGCACATGATGCTCGTCGATGTCGGCAGCGGCATGCGCCACGGTCCGCTCGGTCGCGCGCCGCTCGATTGGGCGTGCGATGTGGCAACCGCGATCGCGCGCACCTCGGTCAGCTCGAGCGACCGGATCGGGATGGTCGCGTTCGACACCCGGCCCCTCGTCGAGCTCAAGTTCGACACCGGCCATCACCACTACCTACAGATCGTCGATCGCTTGCTCGACACACGTAGCGTCGTCGATGCCGACCTCACCGATGTGACCTCCGGCGAGCTCGTCGCACTGGTCGCGCGCTATCTCGCGCATCAAGAGGCGATCGACGTGCGCGTCAAGATCGCGCCGCCGCTCGACGACGCGCGCTGGATGCAGATCCAGGCCGGGCCCGATGGCCAACTCTACGATGTCGCGGCGACCGGGCGGCTGTGCAGACGCCTCGTCGAGGTCATGCTCGGCAAGGATGACAAGCGCGCCGCCCTCAAGACGCCCGTAGTGGTCGATGACGATCTCCAGCTCCGCCCGCTGCGCGTGTTCTGCCGCCTGCGCGGCATCGAGCTCCCATACCGCGGGACGTGGGAGCACGGCCGGCGCGCCGCGGGCTTTGCTGCCGCCGTCGAGCGCGCCGTCGCGAACGGGAAGCCCGACGTCGCGGTGATAATCACCGACCTGTCCGGGTTTGCGGAAGATGAGGCCCGCACCAAGCGTGCACTTGCTCGGCTACGTCGCGCCGCCGGTTCGGTGATAGCGATCGTGCCTTCGGCAAACGGCTTCTTGCCGCCGGTGACGACGGTGCATGGCCGCCGGGTTCGCGAGCTCATGGTTCGCGATCAGCACGCTTCGATGGAGCCCGGACGACGCCTGCTACGGCGGTATGGCGTGCGGGTGATTGAAGGTGCGCCGGGCGCTTCGCTGGAGCAATTGCTTCACGGGCGCCGCAGCGCAGCGTAGGCCGAAGTTATTTCGCGAGCTCCGGGTCCTCGATCACGGTGAGCGAGAATTGATGCTCGGTCGGGTGCCCCGCGGCCTTCGAGGTCACGGAACCAATCGATAGCGCGGTCAGGATCACTGCGAGGATTACAAAGACCGCGTCCTTCCAGCCATCGCGGCTGTGACGCGTCTCGATCTCGCCCAAGTTCATGCTGCTGTTCCGACTCGTTGTGCCCATATGTGCCTCCTGACAAATCAAAAAAACCACCGTAAAATTATCCAAACCGACCGTGAGCGTCACTTTTTTTGCTCGCAATTTTCGCCATCGAGATCGCAATTCCTCGTCGAGAGTTCACGAAAGGTGCGTCGCAGAACACTGCGCCGTACATCGCGATTTCGCTGCGACGTTGCTGACACCAAGATGCGTAGCCCCGTCGGTCGGATGACGACCGTCGGTCGGATGACCGTCGGTTCACGCAGAATCAGTCGGCAACATCAGATTCGAGGCGCTCTTCTGCCTCGAGCCGTTCCGAGAGGCTCGCGATATCACCAAGCAAGACCGCTCCGCAGCTCTCGCAACGCGTCGCACCAGGAGGCACTACCGATGCGCACGCGCTGCACCGCGGCACGCGCACGCGGCGTCCAACTACATGTCCACCACCCGCACTGCCCAGCACGAGCCAGGGTGACGCACCGTGCGACGCGATCAGCATCGCGACACCGACACCGAACACGGCGCCCGCGACGATCCCTACGCCACCGCGATGTGTGCGCCAGCGAAACGCTGTCTTGCGAGTTGCGGTCTCCGGCTCCTCGATCAGTGTGGCATCGGCGAAGTGGGTCGCCGGGGTGCGCTCGCTCGCCGTCGTGCCACGCGCGATGCCAAGCCGCTCGCGCAGCTCGCTCCCCTGCGTACGCAGCTCTCTGAGCCATGCAACCACTTCATCTCGCTGTGGCGGCTCGAGGCCGGCCGGCGGACCGTCCGCGCCGCGGACGATGGCTTGTACTGCGAGCAGGTACGCGAGTGACGACATCGGCACGTGCGTCGCGCGCACGACCTGGTACTCGAGCGGATTGTAAGCTCCGTTGAAGCGCCCCGACCACGAGTAGTACTGATACGCGGCATTCGCCGCGAGCACGCCGAGCCCGAGGTACACCGTGGCGATCGAGCCAAGGGCGCCATCACTGCTATCCGCCTCGAGGATGTCCGCCTCTTGGGTGCGATACGGCCCGGCCTTGTCCGGCCGATTCATCACCGCGTGCGCGACCCCGATCTCGTGCGCGAGCGTGCCGACCACATCATCGGTGCCGATGAACCCGAGCGCGAACATCGCTTCGGTCTTGGAGACCGCCACGAGCTCCACGCGCGTCGCTGGCTTGCGCTCCGTGGGCGGCGCCCCTGCACGGCGATCTTCGATCGCGATCGAGCGCCCGAGCGCCGCGTGCATCGCCAACCGGCGCAGCAACAGCGAGACCCCTGACTCCGTCGCCGCCCACGGCTCTGGAAACATCTTCGTTCCCGGCACGACCGGCGTGGCCATGAAGCGCTCGGCGCCACCTCGTTCGATCAGTTCCGCCAGCACACCCAGCAGATGATCGCGCTCGGCGCGATCGGGTGCGGTGGGCTCGGCCATCACCCATCATAGCGTTTCGGCGCCGCAAGCCCATCACCGTGCAAGGTCGCCTCGATGTTATTGCCATTCGGGTCGAGCACGAGCGCGCCGTCGTACGCTCGGTGCCGGAACCTGGAGCGCCGCTACCGGCGATCCGATTCAGATCGTCGCGGTCGTCTGCTCGCGCTGCTGCGGCTTTGCTGCACCCAGCTTCGCCAAATTCACGTTCACCAACTTCGACACACCCGGCTCCTGCATCGTGACGCCGTACAGGTTATCGGCCGACTCCATCGTCCGCTTGTTATGCGTGATGACGATGAACTGCGACCGATCTGTCATCTCGCGCACGATCTCGTTGTAGCGATCCACGTTCGCTTCGTCGAGCGGAGCATCGACCTCATCGAGGATGCAGAACGGCGACGGCTTGATCAAAAAGATCGAGAACACGAGCGCGACGGCGGTCAGCGCTTTCTCACCACCAGAGAGCTGATCGACGGTCGTATTCTTCTTGCCGGGCGGCTGCGCCATGATCTCGATCCCGGCCTCGAGCAGGTCGACCTCGGCGCCGGGCGAGCCCGGTTCGCCGTTCGCCTTGGCAGTCGACAGCGAGAGTGCGGCTTGACCACCGCGGAACAGCCGCGGAAAGACTTCCTTGAACGTGGCGTTGACCGCGTTGAACGTGTCCTTGAACAGCTTGCGGCTGGTCTTGTTGATCTTGTCGATCGCGCGCTGGAGCTGATCGACGGCGCGTTCGAGATCGATCTTCTGGCCGTTGAGGAACTCGAAGCGCTTGGAAACCTCGTCGAACTCTTCGATCGCGGTGAGGTTGATGTCGGTCCCCATCCGTTCGATGAGGTCTTTGAGCTCGGTGAGGCGCGCATCTTCCATTTCCGAGACGTTCGCGCGCTGGTGATAATCGTAGACGATCTCGACGATCGCGATCTGATAGCGCTCGGAGATGCCGTCCTCGAGGACCTGGCGGGTCATCCCGATCTGGCCGTGACGCAGCTCGAGCTGGTTGAGCTCGGTCTGGAGACGGTCCGCGGTGGAGCGTAGCTCGCGCGCAGCAAGCTCGACTTCGGTGAGCGCGGTGAGGCGCGCCTCGTAAGCCGCGCGCCCGGCGTCGAGCTCGGTGGTCCGGGCCTCGCGCTCGGTCTTGTGCGTGTCGAGCTCGAGCTCGAGCTCGTCGCAACCCGTACGCAACTGGGTCTCGCGAGTCGTGGCCTTCTCGATCTCGAGATCGAGGTGCTCGGCGCGCTGCTCGAGCTCGCGGTCCGAGGCCTTGAGGCGGAGCGCGGATGCTTCGGCTGACGAACGCTGTGCCGCGAGCTGGGCCGAATGCACGCGGGCTTCGGTGAGCTCGGCGGTGAGCGCATCGAGCCGGTCGCGATGCGAGCTTACCGCCGAGATCAGCTCTAGCTGATCGTGCTCGAGCAAGCCGATCCGATCCTCGGCGCCCTCGCGCCGCTCGCGCGAGGCGAGCTCGTCGTTCGTGATGTTCGTAAGCCGGCTCTCGAGCTCGAGCTGCTCGTTGCCGAGCGTACCGAGACGATCGCGGAGGCGCTCGAGCTCGACGCGAACCCGCGCGTCGTCTTTCTCGTGACCCATGATGGCGATATCGCCTTCGTGGGCTTGGGTGCGGAGGCCTTCGAGCGCCTTCACGATGTGAGCGAGCTCGGTCTTGCCCGTGACGAGGCGCTGCATGGCCTCGCTGAGGTCGTGCTCCAGCGTGCCGACGATCTCGCCGAGGTCGCGAATCTCGCGCTTCTGCGCGAGGACACCTGCGCCTTGCGCTTCGCGCGAGCCGCCGGACACCACGCCATCGGCCGCGATCAGGTCGCCTTCGAGCGTGACGATCGGATCGCCGGTACGCAGGCCAAGACGATCGTGCAACGCGAGGGCGCGCTGCAAGTTGTCGACGACGACGGTCCCGGCAAGCAGGCGCTTGCCGACCGCTTCATAGCCTTCCGCGAATGCCACCAGATCGGCGATCCGGCCGAGGATGCCCTCGCCACCGATCGCGCCAGCGGCCGCCACGAGCTCCGATCGATCCTCGACCTCGATGACACCAGGGTGCGCAGGCTCGCCCCACGCGGGAGACATCCACGATGCTGCGCCGCCTTCGCCTTCGAACCGCGCTACCGTGGGCACGGCTGCCGCTCGAACCTGGACCGGCACGAACGCGCTGCGACCACCGCTCGATTCCTTGAGGTAGCCGATCGCTGCCAGGCCGACCTCGGCCTCGTCGACGAGCACGCCGCCGAGGCGATCGCCGAGGACCGCTTCGACCGCGATCTCGAGCAACTCGGGCGCGCGCACGACATCGGCGACGACGCCGCGGATCGCGTTCGCGTTATCCGAGATGCGCTCGGCCTGCTGCATCACCATGCGAGTGCCGCGCTGGAACCCCTCGTAGCGCTGCTGGATCTCCTCGAGCGACGTGAGCCGCGAGCGCCGGCGCTGGAGCTCGCTGCGCAGGGCATCGACCTCGGCCTCGTTCCGCGCGACTTCTTCAGCGAGGATTTCGCGGCGTGCGCCGAAGCTCTCGGTCTGGCTGCCAAGATCCATGCGCGTCTGCTTGAGCGCGGCGAGCTCGCCGTGAACGCGCTTACCCTCGCGATCGAGCTCCTTCTGACGCTCGACGTGACCTTCGGTCTCTTGCATCACGCGCTCGAGGCGGCGCTGCGCTTCATCGCGACGACGCGCGAGCGCTTCGAGCTGCGCTTCGGCGGTGGCGATTTCGGTGCGGCGAACGCCGAGCTCCTGGCGCGCGTCGTCGAGACTTTTCTGGGTCGTGGTCACGATCTGGCGAGCATCTGCGTGCGCGGTCTCGCGCTGGAGGACATCGGCGGACTCGCGATCGACGTGACCGACGAGGTCCTCGAGCTCTTGTGTGCGAGCCACGAGCTCCGCGGCGCCGCGCTCGCGCTGCGCCGTGATCTCGCCGATCTCGCTCTGGGCCGTCGCGATCCGCGCTTCGAGCTCGTCGGCCTCACGGCGCTCGAACGAGATCTTTGACTCGCCGAGACGCAGCTTGTTCTCGAGCTCGTGGACGTGCTCCTGGATCGCGACCAGGCGGCGCTCTTCGAGCGATAGCTCGCCGCGCTCGGTGACGACGTGTGCATCTTTCGTGATCCACAGCGCGCGCGACTCTTCGAGCCCGCTGCGCGTGGCCTCGAGGTTGCTCGTGACCAGCTTGAACTCGCCCGCGAGCTCGAGCCAACGGTGCGAAGCCTTCCACAGATCAATATCGCGGAGCTCGGTCTTGTACTTGCGATAGCGCTCGGCCTTCTGCGCCTGGCGACGCAGCGTGCCCATCCGCTTGTCGAGCTCGGTGACGATGTCCGAGACCCGCATCAAGTTCTGACGCGTCTGATCGAGCTTCTTCTCGGCGGCCTTCTTCTTGACCTTGAACTTCGTGATGCCCGCGGCCTCTTCGATGATCGCGCGGCGATCCTGCGGGCGAGAGCTGACGATCTGGCCGATGCGGCCTTGCTCGATGATCGCGTACGCCTTGGTCCCGACGCCGGTGCCCAGGAAGAAGTCCGTCACGTCACGGAGACGACACGGTGTCTTGTTGATGTAGTACTGCGACAGGCCATCGCGATAGAGGCGACGCGTGATCGTGACTTCGGTGTAGCTCGCGAACTCCATCGCGGGCTTGTCCTCGAGGATCTCGGCGACCTCGTCTTGCGGCGACTTGATCGGATTACCTTCGGCATCGACCCAGGTACCCGCCGCTTCTTCGAGCTGCTCCTCGGCGGGCTCGGCCACGAGGGCATCGAGCTGCTGCTCGGCATTGAGCTCGTCGCTGGTCTTGGCTTGCTCGAGCGTCTCGTTCGAGAACCCTACGTCGTCGAACGTCAGCGAGACCTCGGCCATCGGCGCGGGGCCGCGGGACTCCGAACCGCCGAAGATCACGTCTTCCATCGCCTTGCCGCGAAGGTGCTTTGCACTCTGTTCGCCCATCGCCCACCGCAAGGCATCGACGATGTTGGACTTGCCGCACCCGTTCGGACCGACAATGCCGGTCACCTGGGTATCGATATTGATAACGGCGCGGTCGCAGAACGACTTGAAGCCGATGATCTCGATTCGCTTGATACGCAACGTCTAACTCCGGGCTGATCCTCGAGCGCGGCCACCCTGGCAGATCCCTATGACATCGGGCCCCGTGCTATCACGAAGGGGTGCCCCGTGCTCGCCTGGCTGCGCTCGCGATTCTGGTCGCCGTTGGCGCTGTAGGAGGCCCGAACCTGAATGCCGCTCCGCAGGTCGAGATCAAAGCTAAGAGCACGCTCTCGCTGACGAAAGTCAAATCTCGCGATGACGGAGTCGAGGTCACCGGCCAGCTGGTCGACAAGCTGACGAACGAAGGGCTGGCGGGACAAAACGTGACCATCACGATCGGTGGCGTCGCCGAGTCCGCGATGACCCAGCCGGACGGCACGTTCCGGGTCGTGGTGCACACGGAAGCCGGTCCCGTGAAGGTCGAGCTCGGCTATCGCGGTACGCGCGCGATCGATCACGCGGACGTTTTGACCGTCACCACCGATCCCTCGAAGCAACAGATCGAGCTCGCCATCACCAAGATCGCAGACGAGCCGCAAGGCGCGCGCCTCCGCCTCGCGGCTCTCGGGGAAGAGGGGCCGGTCGACAACCTACCGATCGACCTCGCAGTCGCACCCCGGAATACCGATGCGTTCCATCCGATTCGATCGGGGCTCTCGGGAGCAGAAACGTCGCTCGCGCGCAAGGACGCCGGCGGGCCCGGCATGTTCCGACTGCGCGCCACCTACAGAGGCGACGATCACGATCAGGCCGCGACCAAAGAGGTCTTGATCGAGCTCGCGTCCGCCACCACCACGACGATGAGCCTATCGACCACGAAGCTCGCGTACGAGGACGACCTCGTCGCGCGAGGCACCGTGATGGATGACGACGGCAATCCGGTCGGCGACGCGACGGTCACGCTGACCTCGGGGGACCGCCGGCTCGCGGAAGGCGCCACCGACAAGACCGGCGCCTATCGGTTCAGCGTCGAGGCATCGGTGCTCGGCCAGGGCGTGCTCGGCATCCAGGTCCAGTCCGATCCTGGCAAGCCGTACGTCAAACCGAGCTGGTCCGACCCCTTCGTCGTCAAAGTCGCAGCCCCTGCTCCGGTGCCGGTCTCGTACACGATCGCCGCGTTCCTCGCGACCGGGCTCGCGGCCGCCGCGTTCTTCGTCGCGCGCAAGAAGCCCTGGCTCCGGTTCCAGAAGGCCGCGCCACCGGTCGAAGGAGAGCTCGACGACGAGCCGCCCGACATGACCGATGGTGGTCTCGTGATCGCGAAGCCCGGCATCGTTTCGACGCTCCGGCGCGCGAGCGACGAGGGCTTCTCGGGCATCGTGCGCGACACCGTGCGCGGCCGGCCGATCGTCGACGCGCTGATCACGGTCACGCTCGGCGAGACGGTCAACGAGCTACGCAGCGCCGCGGACGGGTCATTCTCGATCGAGCTGGGCACCGGCGACTGGCGGGCCGAGGTCAGCTCGCTCGGCCACGTCACCGAGCGGTTCAATGTCGCGATCCCGCACCGCGGGGAGCTCCGCGGCGTGCGGGTCGACCTCGTCCCGGTCCGCGAGCGCGTGTTCCAGCTCTATCGCCGCGCCGCCGAGCCCGTGCTGCCCGAGCCGCGGTTGTGGGGAATCTGGTCGCCGCGCCAGATCGTCGATCACGTCCGCACGAAACGCCCGACCCCGGCGCTCGCCGACCTCACCGACTATGTCGAAGAGATTTACTTCTCGCCGCGCGTCGCCGCGGAGGCCGCACTCTCGGGAGCCACCGAGCGCGTCGACCGCGCGATCAACGAGCGCGTCGCCCGCCGCTAGCGAGGTCGCGACTTAGTCGTTAGACTCCGCCGCAATGCAGACAGAGGTGATCGAGCTTGGCGTAGCGATCGTCGCGATCGTGCTCGTCATGCTGGTGCTCCGCCGAGCCTCGCAGAACAGCAAGAACCGCTCGCCCCAGAGCGCGCGTGAGCGCCTCGGCTACGACCCCGACGAAACAAAGCCGGCGCGCAAGCGTCGTCGCGATATCGAGGCCGAGGCGGTTGCTGCAAAGGCCCAGCCTCGGACCGAGCGCGATAAACCTGCGAAGCGCTCGGTCGAGCAAGAAGTCGAGCTCCCTTCGTCCGACGCCGAGACCGCGGCCGCTTACAAGGCCGGCCTCGAGAAGACCCGCGGCGGCTTCGTGGCGCGCATCAGCAAGCTGTTCGGCAAGAAGCAGATCGACGCGACCACCGTTGACGAGCTCGAAGAGGTGCTGTTTACCGCCGACATCGGCCCGCGCGCCGCCGAGCGGATCTTCCAGTCGGTCAAGAACGGCCTGTCGCGCGCCGATCTCGAGGACAGCGACAAGATCTGGAAGCAGATCAAGAAGACGTCGCGCGAGATCCTCGACATCGACACGAAGCCGTTTGACATCAGCTCGAAGAAGCCGTTCGTGCTGCTCGTGCTCGGGGTCAACGGCGTCGGCAAGACCACCACGATCGGCAAGCTGGCCTCGAAGTGGGCCGCCGAGGGGAAGAAGGTCGTCGTCGCTGCGGGTGATACCTTCCGCGCCGCCGCGACGGAACAACTCGAGGAGTGGGCGAAGCGCGCGAAGGTCGACATCGTGAAGGGGAAGCAGAACGGCGATCCTTCGTCGGTGATCTTCGACGCGATCAAGAAGGGCGTCGACGAGGCCTACGACATCGTGATCTGCGATACGGCGGGCCGCCTCCACTCGAATGCCGGTCTGATGGACGAGCTCAAGAAGATCGGGCGCGTGAGCGAAAAAGCGATGCCCGGATCGCCGCACGAGACCTGGATGGTCCTGGATGCGACCACCGGTCAGAACGCAATTTCGCAGGCGAAGACGTTCAAGGCCGAGATGGAGATCTCAGGAATCGTCCTCACCAAACTCGATGGTTCGGCCAAGGGCGGCGTGGTGCTCGGCATCGCTGACGAGCTCAAAGTCCCGGTCCGCTTCGTCGGAATTGGCGAGCAGATCGGCGATTTGAGGCCGTTCGATCCGGGCGCGTTCGTGGAGGCCCTGTACGCCGACCCGAATGTTTCAGGCAACCGCTAAGCATGGATCGAAGCAATAGCCAGCACCTATGTCGTGTCGCAGGCTTGAGATCGTAAAAATCCACGTGTTATGAAGCCCCTACGAATGCGCACCATCCGGCATCGATCCAGGTCTCTGTTGATCGTGGCACTGGCGCTTGTGACAAGCACCGCTTTTGCCGACAAGAAGGGTGGCTCGAAACCAAAGCCCACCCCGACGACGGGCGGCGGAAGCGGCGGAGCCGCAAGCAAGGGGAGCGGGGCGGCGGGCGGCGAGATCGAGATGGACCCCGCCACGGCTCCGGCTGGTGGTGGCTCGGCTGTCGACTCTGGCGAGATCCAGATGGACGACGACGCCAACAAGCCGCCCGCCGACCTCTCGGCTGACCTCGCAGCGAATGACGCCGCGACCGCCAAGGTCAACGGCGACCAGGTCAAAAAGACTCCACTGTCGTGGAAAGACATCATCGTCGTCATCCGCAAGCCGTTCCTCAAGATTCGCCGCACGGAGCTCAATCCGTTCGTGGCAACCACGATGAACGACAACATGATTCGCCACGAATCGATCGGCGGCGAGCTGTCGTACTGGCTGACCGACGTCCTCGCCGTGGGCGTCGAGGGTCAGTACTATGTGCACTCCTTCGCGGAGCCATTCGATCTCATCGCGCGCCAGGCCCGTCGCCTGCCGACCGTGAACCAGTACAACTGGTCGACCGCTCTCGATTTCCACTACGTGCCCGTGTACGGCAAGTTCGCCGTCCTCGATCACAAGGTGATCACGTGGGAGGCCTACTTCACCGCGGGCATCGGCGTCGGTCAATCCGAAGTCGTCCCACGCGACAAGGCGTTCCCTGGCTTCACCAACTTGTTGATCCAGCCGAACGTCGGCGCGAGCATGCGCTTCTTCCTAGCGAAGTGGCTCACGGTCAACTTCGGCGTGCGCGATTACTTGTTCCTCGACAAGTTCGAGCCGACAAACCGCTCGCTCACGATGAACGCCACCGCGGCGGCAGCTCAGTCGAACGCCGATAGCGCGTTCGTCAACAACATCATGTTCCAGATCGGCCTGAGTTTCTGGCTGCCGACCTCGTTCGACTACACGACGTTCCGGTGAGCATTCCCATGAACAAGCCCACAATGTTTTTGTTGGTCGGCGCTGCGCTCATCTCAACGTTGGGTGCGTCGGAGTCGAATGCCTTCGCAGATGGTCGTCGGCAGAGCTCTCTGGCGAAGGACGTCGCGGTTCGCCATCGCCGCTTGCTCGTCAAGAACCGCTTTGAGATGACGCCGCTGTTCGAGTCGAGCATCGATGCCGACTTCCAACACACTGTCGGCGGCGGTCTCAAGCTCGAGTACCACCTCGGCGACATGTTCTCGATAGGTGTCCTCGGCGTCGGCTCCACGTCGCTCCACACCAGTCTCGTCGACCGCGTGGTCGCGACGTTGCCAGATCAACCGAGCACCACATCGAAAGATCCTTCGAAGGCTCAGTTCCTCGACCACCTCAACTCGATGCCGCTTCACGGCGCGGCCTACCTGAGCATCACGCCCTGGTACGGCAAGCTCGCGGCGTTTTCGTCGGCGTATGTCGCCTTCGACTTCTACTTCCAGGCCGGCGTCTCGTTCGCGATGTTGAAGTCTGATTGTCCCAAAGAGGTCTGCAACGACACGCACCCCGGCACGTCGATCATGTCCGGCATGGATTCGATTCCGGCGGACAACGACCCCAAGAACGATCCGCCGCTCAACGACGGCAACCGTGTCGGCCTCTACCTCGGTGGTGGCGTTCACGTATTCCTCTCAGACTTCCTCGCACTCGACCTCACGGTTCGAGACTACGCATTCTCGGACAACCCGTCTGGCGCCGATTACAACGCGGACGGCTTCGTCGGGACGAGCGCTACGCTCGGCGATGATAACCGGTTCATCCACCACTTGTTCTTCGGTGCCGGTCTGTCGATCTTTTTGCCGACGACCGTCAAGCGAACGCAGTAGCCTCACAGCGTCACTCGCCGCCGCTCGAGCTGCCAACAGCATACTGACCCTGCCAACCCTGTTGGCAGGGCTTTTTTGTAAGTACCGCAGATCCGAATGCTCGTCGATGGATCAGGCTTTGCTAAGCAGTAACCCGAGACATGCGGCTCATTGCTCTCATAGCTCTGATGATCGGCCTCGGCGCATGCGTTACGCCTTCGATTCCGATCCCGCCGCCCGATCCCACCGAGATGACGTTCGACCTCACGTCGACGCCCGATACGGGCTCGTACGCCGTGTTCTCGTACCCCCCGAATCAGAATTATAAGCACGCCACGGTCTATGTATTTGACGTGAACAACGGCGGCGGCGTCTTTCACATCGCGAACGCGGACGACTCGTTCGGCCCGCTCCAGCCATTGCCTGCCGTGGCAGGCGATCAGGTCAACGTCGCTATCGAGAGCGCCGACCAGACCATCTCGCGTTGCATCATCCTGCGTCAGGGCACGCAGGATCCGAACGCCTACTGCGCCGGTATCTAATACTGGGCGACGGGCCACGCGGCGAGCGTGGGTCGAACCGTAGCTTGAACGCCGTGGCGCTCGAACACGATCGTCGGCGAGTAGCCAGGACGCGATCCGAAAATGTGCGCTTGGACATCGTCGGGCCCGTGGATCGCCGCGCCGTCGATCGAGAGGAGGCGGTCTCCTGCATGAAGATCGACCGATTGTGCCGGTGTCCCCGGCAACACGCCGATAATATCAGCGCCGTTGTCGTGGAATTTGTAATGAACTCCGAGGAAGCCGTGGTCGGCACGGACGTCGATCGGCTGCGTGTCTTGGACAAGGTGATACGGGCAGTTCCGTACCGACATTGAATCCGCGACTTGCATCGCCATCAGCGTCGTCGCGAGCGCGAGGCCCGAGGCGACGCCTGCCATCGTGCAAACGACAGCGACGGTTCCGAGGCCGCGGCCTCGTTCATTGGGAAGTAGCGCCTCTCTACGAAGAGATGCCAACGCGACTGATTCCTTCTTCTCCGACTCGGTCTCGGCAGAACTCACATTGCCTCGCTTTCGGTCCTTACTCCCAGTGTACTCAGCGGAACTTCAAAGACCATCACGAAGTGGGAATCTCGTCGAAGATCTTTCAGGCCTCGTCGGTGAATATCGTGCGTCATGTTACGCTCCGGAGGCAGCTTGAGACGATCTCCTCGACGTCGGCGCCGATGGCTGCTCGTCATCGGGATCGCGGTGGTGCTGCTCTCCAGCACCGCCTTTGCGTTTCTGCGTATCAAGCTCGAAGGTCCTGACCTCGCAGATAAGATCGCGTCGGTCCTCAACAAGCGGATGCGCGGCCGGATCGAAATCGAGTCGGTCGAGTGGCCCACCGGCGCGCTCAAGACGGTCGCGACCGGGGGCTGGGTCCCCGTGGTCGTGCGCGGCGTCAAAGTGTGGGATGACTGCGTACTCTCGGCAGAGATCAAGCCGGGAGATCCCGAGGAACATCGCGTCGGTGATCCGAACGAGGACTGCACGTCGGACGATTCCCCCGATCCAGACCCGAGCTCGAAGCGGAAGCCGCGCAAGCTCCTGATCGCGGCGCCGCTGATCACCGCGGAGGTCGATGTCCACGCGCTGATGTTCGGCCACCACGACTTCGTGTTCCGCAACCTGTGGCTGCATGGTGGCGAAGCGCTGCTCGAGCAAACGCGCGAGCCATATCCGCTGCACGCCTACGACCGCACGGTCGTCAGCATCGTCACCGCGTTCTATCCGCGCATGAAGGCCGGTTTCCGCGCCGGCATCTACGCCGATTCGCCGCCACCGATCTTCGACCTGCGCGACATCCACATCGAACATCTCAACCTGACGGTCCACATGGCGCCGTACACGCTCAAATCGGGCGACATCGGGTTTCGCATGACGGCGCGGCTCGAAGACGTCAACGCGGACGCCGCGTCGACCGGCCTGCAAGGGTTGTCGGCCGCGCTCGATCAAGTGGCGCACGGTCGCGACCCGGTGCTCGCGATGGCGCCGCTGTTCAAGGCGCACGACGATAACTATCTCCACATGGATGCGACCGATCCGCTGGTCGCGAAATTCTACGTGCGGCTCGCGCTGCGCGGTGGTCACAGTCGCGTGCGCGTGTTCGACGAAGGACCGCGCGCGGCGTTCCAGCTGCCGATCGCGCACGGGATGAACAACCAATGGACCCGTGGCCGCAAGGCCATGTACGACCTCGAGCTGTCAGAGATCGTGTTGCATCGCCTCGCGCAGATGCCGACCGATTGGTCGCGCAAGGACTACATCGCGAACACGCTCGAGCTCGATCTGTCCGCAAAGACCCTGCCCTGCGCGGCGAACCTCGGCGCACCTTCGTCTAAAGACGGCGCGGACATTCACATCTCCGGCGAGCTCGAGAACTACTGGGACCGCCCGTACGACGGTGCCTGGAACCTCGCGGTCCAGATCGCGAACCTCGGGCCGACGCTCCACACGTGCATCAAGTCGAAGATGGGCGGCGACAACCTCGGCGGCAGGATCACGCTGACCGGGCCGTTCATCGCGCTGCCAAAGGTCACGCTCGATCTGCACGGCCTCGATTACGATCTGCCGCTGACCTCGACCGCGGAACCACTACACCTCACGCTCGCCGAGGTCCACGGCGAGATCGATCTGGTCAACGATCAAGGCTCGATCGAGAAGACCAAGGCGCAGATTCGCGGCGGCCAGGAGCCCGGCGAGATCATGGTCAGCTCGACGTTCGGGCTCACGCCGTACAACGCGAAGGCGAGCATCGATATCGTCAAGCCGATCGACATCGGGCGATTCTTGCCCAGGAGCGCGGCGCCGGTCGGCAAGTATCTCGGCGGCAAGCTCACCGCGGTCGGCGATGTCGATAGTGGCTTCGCGCTCGAGGACTTCGACCTCACGCTCGGGCCGACCACGACCGATACGCTGATCCGCGCGCACCGCGGCCGGCTGTTCACGGGCAACGATTTCGACACGATCGAAATCCAGAAAGTAGCGATCGAAGCGCGCCGCAGTCACGCGGTGTTCGACGGCTCGGTCGATACGCTGAACCAGACCATCAACGTGCGCATCGATGGCGACTTCCCTGATCTCGGCTACTGGCTCAAGCTGTTCGGCTTCCCGCAGTTCGCGACCAGCGCGGGCGGTGGATCGATCGTGATCAGCGGTCCGCTGAAGTCACCGACCGTCGGCGTGCGGCTCAATCTCGGCGGCGTGCCGTGCATGGACTCGCTCACGCTCGATGCCGAAGTCCGAGGCCAGCTCGCGACGATCCATCACGTCAGCTCGCAAGGTCTCGGTGGCGCCATCGATGGCAACGGCGTGGTCTCGCTCGCCACGCCGAAGGTGATCGAAAAGTTTCATCTCGAGGGCCGCAACGTCGATGCGTCGCGATTGTGCGGCCTCGCTGGCATCGTCAAAGGCACGGTCAACGAGATCGATCTCGACGTCAAACACGCGACCATCGTGCCGAACCGCCCACCGATCGATTGGTTGAGCTCGCTGACCGCAAAGATCAGAGCAGATCACATCTCGGTGATGAGTGATCCGATCTCGAACCTCTCGCTCTGCATCAATGGTGCGAGCGATAGCGCGTGCGGTGCAAACAGAGCGCACCTCGCACCAGGTGATCCGAAACAGTGCAGCGACGCGAAGGCGCGTGGTGGGGCGTGCGTGGTGGCCGCAGCAACGCGCGACCGCGGCGGCCAGTTCGCCGCGATGCTCATCGACGTGCCAGCGCTGCGCAGTGGCCGCACGCAGGTCCCGCGCCATCTCGGCGGCACGGTCCAGATCGAAGACATTCCGCTCACCGTGATCGAGCAGTTCGTCGGCCAGGGTGTGCTCGGTGGCTTGTTCTCCGCAACGCTCCACCTCCAAGGCTCCTCCACCGCACCGCAAGCCGAGGGCACGCTGTGGTTGATCCGTAGCTGGATCAAGAACGCATTTGTCGGCGACAGCCAGATCCAGATCACGCCGATCACGGTCGGCAAGATGCCGAGCCTGTTCGTGCGAGGCACGATGCTCGCCGGCCAGCTCGCGATCACGGGCACCTTCGGCACGACCGCTCCCTACCCGGTCGACATCGCGCTGACCGCACGTCGCGTCGAGATCGATCCGTTCCTCGACTTCGTAAAGATCCTGAAGCTACCGATGCCGGTCCAGGCCTGGGCCTCGGGCACGGTCACGGTGCACACCGAGCTCGCGCCGTTGAATGGCAAGCCGGCGCAACCCGAGGCATGGGTCGAGCTGACCGAGTTCGAAGCGATCATCGATCAGCGCTCGCGTGATGGGCGGCTCACCCCGTTGCGTTTCGCGCTGCGTTCGAATGGCAGCGATGCGTACGCGATGTCGCTGCGGGTGACCCCGCAGACGATCGAGCTCGCGTGTCGCGATGCGATCGTCAAGGGTGGCCAGAAGCCGTGCAGCGCCGCGCTCGATACACCGGCCGGTGTGGTCACGCTCGAAGGTGCCGCCTCCCAGTCCCAGATGAGCCTGCACGCGACCGGCACGCTCGTGCTCGCGAAGCTCGAGGGATTGCTCGAGTCCCAGGTCGACGCCATCTCGGGCAGCCTCGGCCTCGATGCGCGGGTCACGGGCACGTTCACGAAGCCGACCTACAAGGTCGAGCTCGCGGTCACCAACGAGATCCACGTCCGCCCGAGCGGCGTCGATACGGTGCTCACCGTCGCGAAGGATGGCCAGATCCTGCTGTCCGACGGCACGCTTGGCTTCAACCAGCTCGTGCTCTCGGTCCAGGACGACCGCGCCACCCAGCGCGGCGAGCTCAACGTTCGCGGCACGATCGCGCTCGACGGGTTCACGCCCGTGTCGTGGGGCGTGCTGATCGACGGCAAGATCGCCGGCAAGATGCTGCTCGCGCTCGCACCAAAATCGGTCTCGCAAGCGAGTGGCCTCGCGCGCATCGATGGCGCGCTCACGCTGTTCGGGCACGGCAAGTTGCCACAGATCGGCGGCACGTTGACGTTCGAGCCGGATGAAGGCGAGAAGAGCCCGAACCCGTTCTCGCTGTCGCCGCGGGGCGTGTCGCGCGAGGTCAATATCCTTGGCGGCAGCATCGATCTCGCGACGCGCGTCGACGGTGATCATCGCACCTACTCTCTCGAGATCGCGGACAACCCACTGACCATGTCGATCGACGGCGAGGGTAAGGTCGCGAACGTGCGCGGCTCGGTCAACCTCCGCGATGGCGAGCTCCAATCAGCGCGCCTCGAGCTCGATGCGGAGAACCTGCCGTTCAAGAAGGCCGATACGTTCGACCTCTTGTTCTCGGCGAAGGATGTCTCGCTCGAGCTGCCCTCGAGCAACTCCGCGTGGATCGCGCGCGGCAACGTCTCGATCGTCAGTGGCGAGTACACCCGCAACTTCGATCTCACCGAAGCGATCCGCCCGGTCGCCGCAACCGTTGCCCCTGCTCGCGCGTTCTGGGACGAGTATCCCTCGATCGGAAATGCTGACCTGTCGCTCACGCTCGACGTGCGGCGGTTCGCGGTCCACAACAACCTCACGCCAAACCCGATCGAGCTTCAGGGTCCACGCATCTACATCACCGGCTCGCCGCGCGATCCGCGGCTCTCGGGCTCGATCCGCGTCCAGCGTGGCGACTTCAAGATTCCAGGCACGCGCGCCGCGTTCACGAGCACGACCGGCTCGATCGATTTCGCCGAGACCGAAAAGGCCTCGAACCCGCACCTCGACATCACGAGCACCGCGCTCTACCAGGATCTGTCGAGCCAGCAGCACATCATCACGCTGACGATCAACGGCACGCTCGAGCAGCCGCTGTGGGATCTCAAGACCTCGACCGGCTACAACAAGTCCCAGACGCTGTCGCTATTGTTCCTCGGAAGGAACCCGGAGCAGCTCCGCCGCTCGCTCGGCGATCAATCGGTCGGCTCGAACCCGCAGACGATCGAGACCTCGACAAATCCATCGGCGGGGTTCGCGGATCAGATCGTCAAGGACCTCGCGGCGCAGTGGGTCGCGGATCTCGTCGGCGATTCGCTGCGCGATATCGTGAAGCTCGATGTCCTCCGGTTCGAGGTCGGCTTCGGATCGATCGCTATCCGCGCAAAAAAGAACGTGTTCGAGAACGTGGTGATCGGCGCCGAAGCCGAGACGACGGTGCGCGGCTCCTCGTACGACCTCACGGTCGATCTCAAGACGCCGTTCCACCCGGCCAAGAAATTCACGAGCGATCGTGTGACGCTACAGGGCGTCCTCCTGCGCAAGAACTTCATCGATCCGGCTGAAGTCGACATCACCGACGTCAAGGGCCAGTTCGTGTACCACCTGATCATCCCCTGAACCGCCCGTGAACCGATCGTGAAGCTCCTCGTTTGTCTCTGGTTGCTCGGCAGCGCGATAGCGTACGCGCAAGCGCCCGCCGCGGTCGGCGACGACCCAGCGCATCCGATTCCATTGGCCTCGCCCGCGAACCCGGTCCCGCCGCCCGCGCGAGAACCGGGGCCGCCGACCGCGGCGACCGAGCCCGCCGTCATCGACGACGGTACGCTCACTCCGATCCACGCCGATCATGCGACGTGCCTGCTCCTCGATACGACGCCCGGCGCGCTCGCCGAACCGAACACCGCCGCGGCCGGGCTCGCTACACCGATTCCGTGGAACGACTTCGCGGTCGAAGGCACGTTCATCTATGGAGACTCACCGGAGATGCTCCACGCGATCTTCGAGCCGACGTTCGCCGAGCATCGCACCAATTTTACGGCCTCGACCTGGCGCGAGATCGCGGCGCTATCCGCGAAGTTCGGCTATCAGCTCGTCGGCCATCTCGTCAACGAACAACCGGGCGGCGCACGGCTCGTCGTCCACCTCGCGCCGCTGTACCTGGTGCGGCGCGTTGTCACCGATGTCGAGAACCAGGGCCAACTGTTCGGCCTGTTCGACAAGCTCCTCGACGAGGAGGTCGGGCGCCGTTTGCGCGTGCGTCCCGGTGCTTACTTGCCCTGGGAACCCATCCGCCGTCAGTGCGCCCTCGCCGACGAGCGCGAACGAGTCGAGGCCTACCTCCACGACGAGGGCTACGCGGACGCGACCGCAGAGCTCGGGACGGCGATCGAGGATGACTTCAGCGTGCGGATCAAGGTCAAGGTCGGTCTCGGCAAGAAATACATCGTTGGCAAGGTCACGCCGGTTCACGCGACGACGGGCGAAGTGTTCGCGATCAGCGACAAGGAGATCAGCGATACGTTCATTCACTCGGACAACTGCATCGCCGTCTTCTGTATCAGCGACGCGCGGTTCACTCGCACGCGCTTGCAGGAAGATCTCCAGAAGCTGCGCGACAAGTTCCACGACAAGGGCTATCCCACGGTCCGGATCACGTCGAACTTCGATCCGACGATCTCGTTCGATCGGCGCACCAACACGGTCAACTTCTCGGTCACGGTCGATCCGCGACGCCCGCTCGATGTTCGCTTCGAGGGCAGACCCGACGACATCTCCGACGAGGATCTAAAGAAGGAGCTCACGTTCAACGCCGCCGGTAGCTCGGACGACGTCGAAGCGACCGCCTCCGATCGGGCGCTCGCGGCGTATCTCCAGAACCGGGGATACTTCGACGCGCGCGTCACCTACGACCGCGTACGCAAGACCTTCGCCGACATCGTGACGTTTCACATCGAGTCTGGCCCCACCCGCGAGGTCGCCCAGGTCGCGTTCACCGGCGCGAACGTGATGCCGCTGGCGACGCTATACGCCACGATCGAGACCAAGGAAGCCGGGGTGCGTGGCTCCGTGCTCGGCACGAACACCGCGGCGACGTCCGCGCGGTTGCGCGAAGACGAGGACCGCATCACCGAGCTCTATCGCCGCACCGGATATCGCGAGAGCCAGGTCGTCGCGACCGCGAGCCCGACCCATGATGGCGTCGCGAGTGCGGCGCTCACGGCGGCGATGGTGCTCGCCGATCGTGGCCGCGATCTGTACGTCCGGTTCGCCATCAGCGAAGGTCAAGCCACCCTGCTCTCGCGGATCGTCGTCGAGATCAAAGCGAATCCGGGCGCGCCCGATTTGTGTCAGCTCGTGCTGAACGAGCTCGCTTCCGAAATTGGCGAGCCGCAATTCGCGAAGCGCGACACCTCGACCGGCCAAGCCTGCGTGGCCAGCGCGGCGAACTTCGCGTTTCGCGAGGACGGGCTCGCGACGACGCGCGAAGGCTTGCGCGAATACATGTATCGCACCGGCCGGCCGCGCGCGGTCGTCGAATACGAAGCGAAGCCGATCGGGCCGCACCGCGTTGCCGCGATCTACAAGGTCCGCTCGCTCGATCAGCTGCGGATCGGCAAGGTCGTGATCCGCGGCAACTTCAAGACCCGCGCGTCGTTGATCAATCACGAGCTCCGCCTGCGCGAAGGCGCGTTGTTGACCAGCGAAGCGCTCGCCGAAGGCGGTCGCCGCCTCCGCAACACGGGCCTGTTCGATGCGGTGAATATCGAGCTCCCGGATCTGTGCGGTCCAACGAGCAGGTCCGGCACGTGTGCTTCGGGCTCTACGGTCGTAAACGCGGTGGTCCGCGTCGAAGAGCGCTTCGACCAGGCCGCGACACTCGACGCGCTCACCGGCTTCTCGAGCTACAACGGCTCGTTTGTCGGAGGCGGCTTCGCGATGCGCAACATCGAGGGTTACGGCCTCGTGTGGACCGTCAACGGCACGTATGGTACCCGCATCAAGGATCTGGAATCGACGTTCCAGATCCCGCGCTGGCTGGTCCCGGATTGGTCGCCGCTCTCGTTCCGCACCGAGCTCACCGGCCTCTATCGCCAGCAAGACACGCCGCGGTTTGGCCTGCTCACGACCGTCGGCGCCTCGATCGCCTTGACCCAGCAGTGGGCCCGGCCACGCACCAAGACCAGGCCGGCGCGCGTGCTCACGTGGGGTCTGGCGCGCTACGACTTCCGGCTGCGCACGCGCGAGGTCGATGCGCTGCGCCCGATCGGAACGAACCAGGACGAGCCTCAGGTCGCTGTCGGGACGCGCACGGGCTCGGTCGGCATGACGTTCGAGTGGGAGCAGCGCGTCGATCGCAATGGTTCCCTGTTCCCCCAGGCACCCGAGGCCGGCTTCCGGGTGGAGGGCTCGGTCTCGTACGCGAGCCCTTACCTCCTCGGCCAGGACACGTTCATGAAGATCTCGGCGACCGGCTCGAAATTCGTCCTGGTCGGTGACAACCTGATCCTGCGCAGCGATCTGCGTTTCGACTGGGGCATCCCGCTCGGCGGCGCGGTGCTGCTCCCCGAGGTCGAGCGCTTCTTTGCCGGCGGCGATTCGACGGTTCGCGGCTACGGCGACGACAAGATGGCCACCGAGCTCATCCAGGTAGCGGTCCCGCCGCTGGGATCGAACATCTCGCAGATCCGCACTCTCGCGGCCGGCGGCAACATTCGGGTACTTGCCAGCCTCGATGCCCAGCTCCGCATTTTCAAGCTATTCGGCAGCTACCTCGCCGGAGCGCTGTTCACCGACGCCGGTGGCATCACGAACCAGTGGAACCAGCTCACTCCGTCAGATATCCGGCCCTCCGTGGGCACTGGCGCCCGCTATCTGACCCCGGTAGGGATTCTCGCGGTCGAGTGGGCCGTCCCGCTCCGGCCCCAGACCGGTGACGATGTTCGCGGTAGATTGCACTTCTACTTTGCCGCCCGCGCACAGTTTTGAGTTATAAGCCCAGCCACGATGGGACGCGACGACAACAAACGTACGTGGAAGATGTGCCGCAAGCGCCGGCAGAACAAGCTCAAGGCGCGCATCAAGCGCCGTATCACGACGGCCAAGGCCGCAGCCGCCAAGAAGCCTGCCGCGACCTCCAAGAAGAAGTAGTCTTTCCGGGTGACCCCGGATCAGACACGCTGCGTGATGACGCAGATCGTGATGCCGATGCACACCAACGGTGCAGCAGGCATCATGTTCGGTGGGATCATGATGCAGTGGATCGACGTCTGCGCAGGCGTCGCAGCGATGCGTCATTCTGCAGGCGCCGTCCTCACGGCATCGGTCGACAGGCTCGATTTTCTTTCGCCGGTGCGAGTCGGCGAGATCGTCGTGCTCACGGCGCAGGTCAACTATACGGCGCGGACCTCGATGGAGGTCGGCTGTCGGGTCGAGACCGAAGACATGTACACCGGCACGCGCCGCTACGTCACCAAGTCGTACCTGACGTTCGTCGCGGTCGACGACCATGGACGACCGCGCCCGATCAAACCGATCGAGCTGGTCACTGAAGATGATCGGCGGCGTCACAGCGATGCCGAGTTCAGGCGTAGCGAGCGGCTCCGCGCCGCGGGAAGAAACACATGATCGTTGTCGATCGATCCACCTGGGGCTCCTTGCGGGTGACGGGCGGTGACCGCGTGCGGTTTCTGCAAGGCTTGACCACGGTCAACGTGGAATCGCTCGGCGATGGTGCCCATACGTGGGGTGCGATCCTCAACCCGAAAGGCCGGGTGCTCTCGGTCGTGAACGTGGCGCATTCCGGCGATGCGTTCATCATCGCGTGCGAGCAATCGCTGACCGACAAGACGCGCGCGCTGCTCGAGAAGTACGCCGTGATGGACGACGTCGCGTTCGAGCGCCTCGAGGGCGCAGCCCATCAAACGTGGGATGGCGTGGCCTCGGTGTGGACCGCGCCGATCGTCGCGGGTGATCACCCTCACGCCGTTCCCGAATCCGAGCTTGCCGCCGAACGGCTGCGCATCCACGCGGGCTTTTTGCGCTACGCATGCGATGTCGACGAGGACCACTTTCCGTTCGAGACCCCCCTCGTGAAGCTGCTCGACTACGAGAAAGGTTGTTACGTCGGCCAAGAGCCTGTGTTTCGCGTCCACGCGCAAGGCAACTCCGCGCGCTTGCTCCGCGGTTTCATCATCGAGGGTCGTGAACCCCTGCCGGAGCACGCTCCCATCAAACACCCCGCGAAGGACAACGCCGGCGCCGTGACTTCGCAGGTCCTCGGCGACGGCGGCACCACGCTCGCGCTCGGCTACATGCACCGCACCGCGTGGGAGCCGGGCTCGATCGTCGAGATCGATAGTCGGCGTGCCACCGTCTTCGAGCTCCCGTTCGACCCATGAAGCTGTGGCCGCTGGTGCTCCTGACGGGTTGCAGCTATTTCACCGATAGCTTCGCGGTCGACAGGTTCTCGGGCGACCCATTCCCGACGACGGTCGAGACCTCGAGCGGGGCGCTCGTGCTCGGGATGGGCATCCCTCACAAGTCGATCCACACCGCGGTGCTCGACGTGATGTCGCCGTTCACGGTGATCGACGTCGGCCCGAACGGGGTCGAGCTGATCGATCAGCCCGACATCGCGCTCTACGGCGAGCGCTCGATCGGCGCGCCCTTCGATCTTCCACGCGCCCAGATCTACGCACCGGACGTGCTCTCCTTACATCCGTGCGATACCGATGCGTGTGTCGTCGGCACGCCGACCTCACCGCGCGAGTTCGACGCGATCCTCGGCATGAACGCGCTCGCTGGCGATGCGCTGCGCCTTGACCTCGCGACCGATCCGAGCACGACCGCGGATCTGATTTACATGCTGCCGAGCATCGCCGGCAGCGAACCGAGTCGCACCTACACCTGTGACGGCGTGTTCCCTGCGCCTTATCGCGGCGGCGGCCAGGCGATCATCGGCGGCACCGAGGTCCCCTTCAATCCGTCGCGCGTCACGATCGACGTCTGCCTCGCACCGGATCCCAATCCGGCGGTCTTGCAGAGCCAGCGTGGGATCGACGCGCTGTTCGTCGCCTCGACCGCGATCGGACTCTCGCTGATCGATCGCTCGGCGTACGCTCGCTATCGCCTGCTCGTCACGACCGCCCCCGATCCGGATTCGCTGCCCGACGACAGCGTGCTCCTGCCGTCGGGCCCGATCATCGGCAAGCGCGCGAACATCGGGACACTCGACTTCGCGGGTCAGTCGACCTCGAATCCACGCTCGCCATGCCGCCAAGCGTACGCGTCGCGCTTGATGATCGAACACAATTGCGTGCCCGGCAACGATTGCCCGTGCATCTCGACCGATCGCGACAACGGCACGTACTGCGGCGTGCCGGCGGTCGTCGAGCTCGCGCCCCCGGCCGGCTTCGACGTGCTGATCATCGACGACAACGAGCCGATCCTTCAGGCGCTGCGCGCCGAGCTCCGGCCCGCTCAGCCCGAGGTCGACGGTATCCTCGGCACCAGCGCGTTGCGCTACATCGAGGTCGATCTCGATCAACCGAACAACCGCATGCTGATGCGTTGCCAGAACATCTCAGACAAATCGACCTGCGCAGTCCGGCCCGAAATCTTGAACGAGCCACCGAAGGAATCGGTCCTGTCGTCGGATGCGCAGAGCGAGGCCGATCACCGCAAGCAGATCGCCGGCTGCATCGGCCCGATCACCGCGCCGCCCGGCTCGATCAGTCGCTAGTCGTGAGGAGGTCGGGACCGCCTTCGCTGACGATCGTGCCGTGCTCGAGTTGGACGACGCGGTCGGCGAGCAGGCGCGCTTCTGCGAGCGAGTGCGTGACGTGAATGACGGGGACCGCGAGCTCGCCAGCGAGCTCGCGCACGAGCGTGGTCAGCTGCTTCCTTAGCTCGCGATCGAGCGCCGAGAACGGCTCGTCGAGCAACACGAGCTTCGGCGAGCACGCGAGCGCACGAGCGAGCGCCACGCGCTGCGCCTCCCCTCCCGAGAACGTGCTGGGCTTCCTGTCCGCGAGCGCGCCGACGCCGAGCCGAACGAGCAACACGCGCGCCTTCGCATGCCGGTCCGCACGCGGCACGTCGCGCATGCCGTACGCGACGTTGCGCAGCGCGGTCATGTGTGGAAACAGGCCGAGGCCCTGAAAGACGTATGCGAGGCGCCGGTGATGGACCGGAACGTCGATTTGTTTCGCGCGATCGAACCAGACTTCGCCATCGAGGACGACCGACCCACGGTCGGGGACGAGCAGGCCGGCGAGCAGGTTCAGGATCGTACTCTTGCCCGCGCCCGAGGGGCCCATGATGCACGTGATGCCCGGCGGACACCGCAGGGTGACGGCGAGCGTGTACTCGCCACGCGTGATCGCCAGATCGGCAACGAGCTCAGCCACGGCGCACTCTGCGGGTCAGGTGATTGGCGAGCACGAGCAACACGATGCCGAGGATCGTCGTCGCGATCGCCATGTTGCGAGCAGACTCGTCGCGGAGTGCCACGAGCTCGTCATGCACGAAGATCGAGGCCGGGCTCTCGTTGTGGATCCCGAAACCATCGAACCGCGAGCTCGCGACCATCTGGGTCATGCCGTAATCGCCGAGCGCGCGCGCGAACCCCAGCATCGCGCCGGCGACGATGCCCGGCGCGGCGAGCGGCAGCGTGATCGTCACGAGCACGCGTGCGGGAGATGCGCCGAGCGTGCGGGCTGCCGCGACGAGGTTCGGCTCGACCGCATCGAGCCCGACCTTGACAGCGCCGACGACCAGAGGGATCGAGCCGATGCTCGCCGCGATCACGGCTGCCTTCATCGTGAAGATCAGGTCGCCACCAAACAGCCAGTGAAAGCCGCGGCCGATCAGGCTGTGCGGACCGAGGATCGTGAGCAGGTAGTACCCGAGCACGGTGGGCGGCAACACGAGCGGCGTCGAGACCAGCGCCTGGAACAGATCGGGCAGCGGCAGGCGCTGCCACGACAACAGCAACGCGAACGCCGTGCCGAGCACGAGCGACACCACCATCGCGAACGTCGCGACCTGCAACGATAAGAAGAGCGGTGACCAGTTCACGCGCCAGGTGGGTCGGGCAGACGCGCGACGAACACGGCGCCGAGGTCGCCGCGCTCTTCGACATGAATCGTGCCGCCGTGGGCCTCGACCGCGAGCTTGCAGAAGTACAACCCGAGGCCGCGGTTCTCGCGCGCCGAAGCGCGCCGGCGTTCGACTTGAAAATAGCGACCGAAGATTTGTTCGCGATCCGCGACCGGCACTGGCGGTCCGCTGTTGCCGATCGCGATCTCGACCTCGCTCCCGATGCGCTTCGCAGAAATTCCGCAGCGACCACCGCGTGGGGCGTAGCGCGTGGCGTTGTCGAGCATGTTCTCGATCACCCGCCCGAACAGATCGCGATCGAGGAGGACCACGAGCTCCGGCTCGATGTCGACATCGCAGCGCAGCTGGCGCACCTCGAAGTGTGCGCGGTTGCCATCGCGCGCACGTTCGATCAGCTCGACCAAGCGCACCGGCGCCAGGTGCGCGCGCAAGATGCCATCCTCGAGCTCGTCGACGTCGAGGATCGTCGAGACCAAGCCCAGCGCCTTGCCAAGCAGGGTCTCGACGTCGTTCATGTAGCCGCTGGCCTCCGCGGTCGTCTCGCCGAGCTCCTCGCGCAGGAGGTTGATGTATCCGACCGCGGCCGCGAGTGGGCTGCGTAGATCGTGGACGACCAACGCGGCCAGCACGCGCTTTTTTTCGCGTAGCTCGCGGGCGCTGCCGTCGGCCAGACTCGTAATGTCGGGATCGACGGTTTCGGGCCGCGGCGGTTTCACCCCGGAAACCTAGCCCTTTACTTGGTTACGGCCTGCCTCTTTGGCAGCAAAGAGCTGGGTATCGGCCTGTTTGATAAACTCCAGCGCGTCCTCGATCTCGCCCTTGAAGCTCGCGACACCGACGGAGATGGTGACGGGAATGATCGCATCCTCGAACTTGAACTCGTTGAGCTCGACGAGCTTGCGGATCTTTTCGGCGAACGCAGCCGCATTGTAGTGATCGATCTCGGGCAGAACGATCGCGAACTCTTCGCCTCCGTAGCGCGCAAGGACGTCTTCGCGCCGGATCCGGGTCTTGATCACCGAGGCGAGGTGCTTGAGCACGTGGTCACCAGCGAGGTGACCGAAGCTGTCATTCACGCCCTTGAACCGGTCGATATCGAACATGATCAACGAGAGGTCGCGGCGATAGCGCAGCGCCCGGCCGATTTCACGCTCGAGGGTCTCGACGAAGTACCTGCGGTTGAAGATCTGGGTAAGCCCATCGACCGTGGTCAGGCGGTAGATCTCTTCGTGGTACGCGTTCTCGATGTTGTTGCCGCTGAGAAACTTGAAGATGCAGCGGCCGACCTTGATAAAGTCGCCATCGCGCAGAACGTACTCGTCGATCATCTCGTCGTTGACGTAGGTGCCATTCGTCGACCCCATGTCGCGCAGCATGATCGCGTTGCCAGTGTTGATGATCTTGCAGTGGTTGCGAGACACCGCTTCTTGATCGATCTGGATGTCGGCTTTGCTCGACCGGCCAATAATGATCTGAGGCCGGTTGACGTTGAACTTCTTGCCGAGCTCGAGGCCGTAAATGACGACTAGACATGCTTCTTTGGCGACGGGGCGATCGCTGATCTTCGAGATCGCGGTGACCACCGTCTTGTTCCGCCCCGTGTCGCTCACCGCCCTCGATCTTAACAGGGAATCCTAAGGATCACCGCTTGGTGTCTGCGCATTCGAGGCGATCGTCCGAGGCACGCTTACACTGGAGTACGTCGCCATCGTCGATCAGATATCCACCGCGCAGGAAGCGGTACGGCTGGAGCAACAGCCGGCCACTCGCTTGATTCCAATAGGCGCGGACGTCGCTCATGTTCTCGTCGCCTTTGGTGACAAGTGGCTCGAGCGCCGCGCCAGCGAAGTTACCGAGGTAGCGAGCGCACTCACCTGGCTTGGCACCGAGCTTGAAGACGTTCCAGTAACAGTTGCCCTGCGAGTCGCACTTCGCACGATCCACGACGATTACTTCGGGCCGACCATCGCCATCCAGATCGCGATCCGCGTGGTCGACGTGGGGCGCGTTGCTCATCACGCCGTCCCGACCCGGGACGCCACACTCGCCCACCTGAACGCTCGGTGTCGGCACGAGAGACGGAGTGATCCGACCCTGCCGGGTGCAGCTGGCGACGCTGGTGGCCACAACGGCCAAGATCGCGACACCACGAAGGGACATGGAAGTTGACCCTAACAGGGGGATGACGCTACATCCAGGGTCGATGCGACGCGTTCTCGTGCTCACCGGCGGCGTGCTGATCGCCGGTGTTGCGATGTTTGCGAGTGCCGGCAGCAAGCCGGACCGGACCGTTGTGGCCGCTTCATCTGCGGCAATGATCAGCGGCCCGTCACTGGTCGAAGGTGCCAAGCCGATTTCGGCGCCAGCCGCGGTCGCTGTCCAGGCCGAGCTGATGCTCGACAAGATCGAGCGCGTTGGCGATCACTACGAAGCGCCGCTCGCCGATGGCCGGAGCGCGATCCTCACGCTCGATCCCAAGCTCCAGACCACGGCGGAAGAGCTGCTCGATGAAGCGCGGGCACCGCGCGGCGCGATCGTCGCGATGGCGCCCGACGGTCGGATCCTCGCGCTCGCTGGTCGGCGCACCGACGACAACAAGGGTGGCAAGGACGGCAAGCTCGACTGGCACCTCGCGACGGATGTCTGGGCACCCGCGGCGTCGGTGTTCAAGCTCGTCACCGCGAGCGCGCTCGTCGCGGGCGGGCTCGATCCTGACGAGAAGGTCGCCTTCCACGGCGGCATTCGCTCGGTCGTCGAATCGAACCTCAAGGATGACAAGCGCGACTCGAACAAGGAGTCGCTGCTCTACGGCGTCGCGCACTCGAACAACGCGATCGTGGGCAAGCTCGCGTATCAGCACCTCGATCCCGCACAGCTCGATCGAGTCGCTCACGACATCGGGCTCGGCGGTCCGCTACCCGGCTCACTCGCCCTGCCCGCGACATTCGCGGAGCTCACCCTGCCCCACGACAAGACGGTCGATTTCGCGCGCGCTGCGGCGGGCTTTGCGGGCTCGCGCCTCTCCGTGCTCGGTGGTGCTCTCCTCGCGGCGACGTTCGCCGACGAGGGCAACCAACCGATGCCCCGCCTGATCGCTTCGATCAAATCTTCCGACGGCAGCTCGGGCGCCAACGTTGATCCGGGTGCGCTCAAGCGCGTGTTAGCCGAAAACGTCGCGAAGGCCGTCAGCCGGATGATGGTTGGTACGTGCAACTTCGGCAGCGCCTCGCGCACGTTCGGCAAGCACGCGAAGGTAACGGTTGCCGGCAAGACCGGCACGCTCGCCACGAACACGCCGTTCTACATGGAGCACTCGTGGTTCGTCGGCTACGCGCCGGCAGAGAAGCCACAGATCATCGTCTCGGTGTTGTTCGGCAACCCCGAGAGCTGGCATCTGCGTGGCCACGAGGCCGCGCGCCGGATGATCGACAGTGCCATGTCGGATGGCACTGATCACGCCGACGTGGCCGACGCTCCGGCAAAGCGCCGCGCGAAGCGGCATCGATGATATTCTTGAGTGGTCCGTCTGTGGGGAAACTATGAACAGGCTCGCTCTTGGGTTGGCATTGTCCAGCTCGTTGTTTGCCACGTACGCTCACGCCGAGACGCAGGCTGAAATCGCCACCGCGGAGAACGAGGAAGGCAAGAGCCTCATGTTCGCCGGCAACTTCAAGGGTGCCAGCGACAAGTTCCGCAGCGCGGCCGTTCGCGCACGCGAGGCGAAGTACTACTTCAACCTTTGCACCTCGCTCTACCAGCAAGGCCTGTTCGGTGAGGCGCTCACCGCGTGTGCCACCGGGGATGACCTGAGCCCGGAACCAAAGCTCAAAGAGAAGATCCAGAAAACTCAGGAGAAGATCAGATCCGACGCTGCCATGCAGCACATCGATCTCGCGCCGACCGGCGCAGGTGGTGCCGCGGGACAGACGAGCCAGGACGCGCAGCCGAACGGTCAGCTGCCGCAGAACTCGGGTGGAGCACCGGTCTCACAGCCACAGTCCGCGGTAGGTCACCCCACGCAGAACCTGACCGCGGTGGTGAAGCCGGAGCAGTCCTACGTCTGGACGCTCGGCATCGATCTGTTCGCGGGCGGTGGCCGCATCGGCCAATCCGGCGCGTTCGGTCAGGCCTCGGGCGGATTTCGCCTCAAAGGCGATTACATGGTGAGCCCGGCTGCGAAGTTTGGCTTGCAAGGGTACTTCCAGGTCACTCACTTTGGCCAGGGCAACATGGATGCCTTGACCACGACGTCGAACACGCTCGACGTGCTCGATATCGGCCTCGCCGCCTACAAGCACATCTGTGCGAAGTCGCTGTGTCTCACTCCGCTCGCCGGCATCGAGTATTCGCTGATGAGCCCGGCGAACCAGAATGACGGGGCAGGCAGCCAGGTGTTTAACTACGCCGCTGCCGGTGCGCGCGTCGAAGTCGCACTGTCCTACGCATTCGGTAACCATCTCGAACACGTGATCAGCGCCGAGCTCGGTGCAAACTTCTACACGGCCGTGTTCTCCCAGCCCCAGGATGGGACCAGCGCGGCGAACTACGGCCTCGATACCGGCGGCGGCGCAGGCTACCTCGGCCTTGGCTATACCTACCGGTTCAACACGCCGTTCGGTTCGGCTCAGTTCATGTCGTTGGAATAAGCCGCGTAACGCACTGCGTTTTTCGGTCGGCGCGGGCGGGTCTCGTAAAACGAGATCGGGTATCTTCGGGCCATGGCCGAGAAGCAAGAAGCCAAACTCACGCTCCCCGACGGCAAAGAAGTAAAACTGCCGGTGATCGTTGGCACCGAAGACGAGCACGCCGTCGACATCAGCAAGCTCCGCGCTGAGTCGGGCTACATCACGCTCGACACCGGGTTCATGAACACGGGCTCTACCAAGAGCGCGATCACGTACCTCGATGGCGAGCAAGGCATCCTGCGATACCGTGGGTATCCGATCGAGGAGCTCGCAGAGAAGTCGAACTTCGTCGAGGTGTCGTACCTCCTGATTAATGGCAAGCTGCCGAACGAGCGCGAGCGCAAGGATTTCGGCACGAATCTCACGCGCCACAGCCTCATCCACGAGGACATGCACAACTTCTTCGCCGGCTTCCCGCCGACGAGTCACCCCATGGCCGTGATCTCGGCGATGGTCACGTCGCTCTCGGCGTACTACCCGGACAGCCTCGACCGCGACACGGATGTGAGCATCCACATCACGCGCTTGCTCTCGAAGCTCCGCACCATCGCGGCGTTCGCCTACAAGAAGAGCATCGGCCAGCCGCTGATGTACCCGAAGAACTCGCTGAACTACTGCGGGAACTTCCTGCACATGATGTTCGCGGTGCCGAGCGAAGACTACGAGGTCTCGCCGATCCTCGAGAAGGCCGTCAACCAGCTGCTCATCCTCCACGCCGATCACGAGCAGAACTGCTCGACGTCGACCGTGCGTATGGTTGGCAGTTCGGGCGCGAACCTCTACGCGTCGATCGCCGCTGGCATACTGGCCCTGTGGGGACCGCTCCACGGAGGTGCGAACCAGGCCGTCATCGAGATGCTCGAAGGCATCCAGAAGAGCGGCATCAGCTACAAGCAGTTCCTCGAGGACGTGAAGTCCAAGAAGGACAACACGCGTCTGATGGGCTTTGGTCACCGCGTGTACAAGAACTTCGACCCACGCGCGAAGATTCTCAAGAAGATGTGCGACGAAGTCCTCGCGCACCTCGGAGTGAACGATCCGTTGCTCGACATCGCGAAGTCGATGGAAGAAGTCGCCCTCAAGGACGACTACTTCATCTCGAAGAAGCTCTACCCGAACGTCGACTTCTACTCCGGCATCATCTACCGCGCACTCGGCATCCCCACGAACATGTTCACCGTCATGTTCGCGCTCGGTCGCTTGCCCGGCTGGATCGCCCACTGGAAGGAGATGGTCGAGGACAAGGACACCAAGATCGGCCGTCCTCGCCAGATCTACACGGGTGACAAGGTTCGCCACTACGTGCCGATCGAGCAGCGCTAAGCGCGCCACTGATCGCGAGCCCGCTCGGCATGCGCCTATTTGCAGCCGAGCGCCAACACGTTGTCGCGGTACTGACCTTCCCAGTTGCCGGCCATCTCGTAGTTACACACCCAGATGTCCATGCCGTTGCAGGTCGATTTGCCACAGCCGACCTGGCTCGTTCCCTTCCAAACGACCTGCGTGAAGTGGCCCGTCTCCATCGAGAAGCCACCATCCGGGAACTTGTACTTCGCGAGCTCGTCGTACCACATCTTCACTGTGGCCTCCGGATCGAGGATGCCGCTGCTCCCCGCGGCGAGGTTCTCGCCGTAGCTGTTGTTGCCGCTGTGGCCGAACTTGCAGCCCTGAGTTCGCAGCGAATCGGCCCACTTCTGCGCGACCTGCTCGAGCTTCGGCGACCACGTCAGTGGCGGCGCGCAGTGCTTCGCGCGATCGGCGTTATGCGCGGCGACGAAGCGCTGCGCGATCGAACCGCCCGCGGGCGCCGCTGGCGTGGACGGCGCCGACGGCGCTGACATCGGGGGCGCCCCGACTTGCGCACCCGAAGCGCTCTGCGCGCTCGGCGCGAACGCAGGGTCGCTTTGCGCGGGGGCGGCCGTCCAGGGCGGTGGTGCCGCCGCCGGCGCCGAAATCGGACCACACGCGGCGACGCTGACGAGAAGTGCTACTCGAAACACGCTGTTACTTTCCGACGGCCCATCCAGCAAGCATGACACAGCGGTGGTGCTTGCATCGTCAGGCACGGCGGGGGAGATTAACCGGGCCGTGCCAGTTGTCGCCGAATCCACGTCCTCCGCGCTGACTCAAGGCATTCGCGTGCGCGTGCAGTCGTTGTACCTGCCCGAGCAATCGAACCCGCACGATGATCGCTACGTGTTCGCGTACACGATCACGATCTCGAACGAATCGCAGGCGACCGCGCAACTCCGCACGCGCCACTGGCTCATCACCGATGGTTACGGCGAAATCGAAGAAGTTCGCGGCGACGGCGTGGTCGGCGAACAACCGAAGCTCGCTCCCGGCCAAAGCTTCCAGTATACGTCCGGCTGCGTGCTCACCACGGCGATCGGCACCATGGCCGGCAGCTACCGGTTCTGGCGCGACGACGGCAGCTACTTCGATGCCGACATCGCCGCGTTCTCGTTGGCGTCGCCCGCGTGCAACGAAGACCTCAACTAGATCTGACAGTTCCAGCCCCTGCCGACATGACGGGACATGTGGAGACTTGTCGGGCAGGAAAATCTCAAAGCATTCGCGTGGGCCAGGCGTCTATACCTCGATGACGAACGCCGAGCGCGAAGCAGCGACCGCGACCGCCTTGGTCGCGGCGGCCAAGGCCGGCGATCAGCGCGCGTTCGATTCGCTGGTGAAGCGCTACCGCAAGCGGATCTACGCGCTCGCTCTCCACATCACCGGCTCGGCGCACGAGGCGGACGACATCGCGCAAGAAGTCTTTCTGAAAGCCTTCCGTGCGCTGCCCGAGTTCGAGGGGCGCAGCCAGTTCTTCACGTGGGTCTATCGAATGACCGTGAACCGCTCGTTGAACGCGCGCCGTGATCGCGCACGGCGTGGCGAAGATACGATCGACGATCCGCGTCTGGAGCTCGCCGTGCAGGTCGACGCGCGCCACAGCCCGGGCCGCATCGCCGAGCTCCGGCAGACCTACGCACGTTTGCTGAGCGCGCTCGATTCACTTCCAGGCGACATGCGCACGACCGTGATCCTCGTGTCATTGCAGGGCATGTCGCACGGCGAAGCCGCGGTGATCCAGAAGGTCTCCGATGGCACGATCGCGTGGCGCATGCACGAAGCGCGGCGCCGCCTGCACGAGGCGATGGCGCCCGACAAGATCCTTCGCAAGCGGGGCGCACTCAGCGCGGATCTCGCACGTGTCCTCGGTGAGTACGGTCTTCCGGTTCTGAATTAAAATTCGGTCTTGCCGCCGCGCGTCTCGGCGCGTTTGAACGCAGGGCGTTCCTGCACGCGTGCTACCCACGCGGTGATCGTCGCGGGCACGTCCGGATACCGCGCCGCGAGTGCACCCATCGGATAGACCATTTGGATGTCCGCGATCGTGAGCTCCTTGCCCGCGAACCACGTCGACTTCTGCAGGTGTTGATCGATGAACGCCACGTGGCGCTCGAGGTTCGGCTGGATAAAGCTGCCTTCGACCTGGCTGACGATCTTCTTCGTGATCGGCTTGATAAAGAATGGCACTGGGGCCGTGCGAATACGATTGAAGATCAACCGGAGCAGCAACAGCGGCATCAGCGAGCCTTCGCCGTAGTGCATGAAGTAGCGGCAGTCGAGATAGTCCTGAGAGCCCTTGCTCGGCACGAACTTGCCATCGCCGTACTGATCCGCGAGGTGCTCGATGATCGCGCCGGACTCGGCGAGGACATCCTTTCCGTCGACGACTACCGGCGATTTACCGAGCGGATGGATCTTGGCGAGCTCGGGCGGCGCCAACATGGTCTTCTTGTCGCGCTCGTACTTCACGAGTTCGTACGGCGCCCCGAGCTCTTCGAGCAGCCAGAGGACGCGTTGCGAACGCGAATTGTTGAGATGGTGGACGGTGAGCATCACCAGGGGTTTTAGCCTAGGATGCCGGCATGCGTGCCGCTCTCGCCCTCGTTGTCGCGCTGACCAGCTTCGCGTACATCATGCCGGAGAAGAATCGGCAGCCGTTGCCGACCATCGAGGTCAAAGCGACCCCGCCTCCACCTTCGGTCTCGACAAGCCTCCTGGCTCGCGCGTCGTGATCGATAGCTATCCTATCAAGCTCGATTGGACGAACCCGTGAAGACCCCGACCCGTTCGCCCACGCACGCCGACGTCGACATGAGCCGCCTCGCGACGATGGGGCTCGAAATCGAAGAGATTGCCAGCGCCAGCGCCGCAGGCCCGCTGGAGGTCACGATCCCTGCCCTCGTCGAGCTCGCCGAAGATCGCGGCCGCCCGGTCAGTCACTACCTCGCCGCGATTCCGCTCGGCGACGACGTCAAGGTCGCGGGCGCCGGGCCCGTACTCAAGGTGTGCGCCGGCTCGTGCCAGCAATGGGGCGCGCTCGACCTGCTCGAGCACGTCATCGAGCGCTGGCAGAAGGATCCGAGCTTTCGCTTGTTGCCCGTCGAGTGTCTCGATCGCTGTGACCAAGCGCCCGCGTGCGAGCTCCATGGCGACCACGGGCAGCTCGTGCTCTCGCCCGCGACGCAGGCGTCACTCGATGAAGCGCTCGACTCGCTGACGTCTTGACGCGCCGGCCGCGCCCGGCCTGTCGCAGGTGTCGCACGCACTCACAGTCTGGCGGCGTGCGCCGAGAGGCGCTAGGGTCAGGCGACCCGTGCTGCGCCTCTCTAAGCTCAACAAGTACTACAAGGTCGGAGCGCATAGCCTGCACGTCCTTCGTGACGTCGATCTCGAAATTGGCGAGGGCGAGATGGTCGCGATCATGGGCTCGTCAGGC
>Ga0123336_10000251_pt1 | contig 56472 bp, 53 predicted proteins | sample SSSSmetaG_FD_96466 | JGI IMG/M metagenome (GOLD analysis project Ga0123336, IMG submission 96466) | Glacier valley bacterial and archeal communities from Borup Fiord, Nunavut, Canada, to study Microbial Dark Matter (Phase II) - ​SSSS metaG | ecosystem: Environmental > Aquatic > Freshwater > Ice...
AGCGTCAAATGGAAAACGACAGACGTTCCATTTGTCGTGATGATGTTTATCAAAGGCGATGGCCAAACCAATATTGCGCGAGGCGAGAAAATACTGAATGATTGTATGGCTACATTTAAATCGATTGAAGATTAGGTGTTATATTTCTTATCAAAGTTGAACTTTAGTTAAGCTAATTCTAATCATCCACATGCTTTCACAGAAACGTTCTGTGGTATTTTTGAAAAATAGTAAAGTTGATTTATAAAGTAATCACGGGTGACGTTTGGTGGGTGAGAACTACCAGCGGTAGTTCGCAAGGAAACCTTCCGATGGCAATTAATTGCCAATCGCGAAGTTTCGAGGTCGCGAAACGTGACAACCCTATAATTGTTTTATTGTAACCAATAAAAAATTCTAGGGGAGACCAAAGCGGCAGGACCCGCACGGTAAAATGCCTATCAAGCATTGCTTTTTAAGCTATCTCTTGAGTTTTGTATCTTAAAGAGTTATAATAGCCAAGTAAATTAATTAAAGAAGCAACTTACGCGATAAACTCCTGGTAATAATCGGGCGTGTAGGTGAAGAAAAAGGAGTTCAAAATGACACAAGATGTCGATATTAAAGCCCTGTTCGAATCAGGCGTACACTTCGGTCACAAGACCAGCCATTGGCACCCTAAAATGGCAAAATATATCCATAGCAAACGCCAGGATAGCCATATTATTGACCTAGTAAAAACAGTTGAAGGTTTGGAAGTGGCTTTGCCATTTTTGACAAAAGTTGCTGCAAGCGGCAAACAAATTTTATTTGTTGGCACAAAAAAGCACACAAAAGACATTGTTCGCGCAACAGCTGAATTACTAAAGCAACCATATGTTACTGAACGATGGCTTGGTGGTATTTTAACTAACGTCTCAACTGTGTCTCAACAAGTTAAAAAGTTGAAAGACCTTGAAAAGCGAATGATTTCTGGTGATCTTGAAAAGCGTTATTCAAAGCTTGAAGTTCAACGTTTCCAGGAAGATATTGATGAACTAAACTCTAAATACGGTGGCATCAAAGACCTAAATGGCAAGCCAGGGGCATTATTTATTATTGATGTTATCGGCGATATGAATGCTATTAAAGAAGCTAGCACATTAGGAATTCCTGTTGTAGCTGTTGTTGATACAAACGCCGACCCATCACTTATTGACTACGTAATTCCAGGTAATGATGATGCGATTAAAGGCGTCCAATTACTACTTGATTATGCACGTGCTGCAATTGCTGACGGTATGGGATCTGCTAAAGCTGTAGTTACTAAAACTGACGTAAAGGAGAATTAATCCATGAGCGTGTCGATTGATGACATTAAAAAGCTAAAAGAACTAACTGGTATTGGTCTAACCGATGCTAAGGCCGCATTAGTTACAGCTGAGGGTGATTTTGATAAAGCACTTGAAGCATTACGCAAAAAAGGTGTTACAAAGGCTGAGAAAAAAGATGGTCGTGAAGCTCGTGAGGGAATTATTGACGGTTATATTCACGGCGGCCGTATTGGCGTTGTTGTTGAAGTAAACTGTGAGACTGACTTCGTAGCTCGTACTGACGGTTTTAAATCATTTGTTCACGAAATTGCATTGCAAGTTGCAGCTATGGCCCCAACTTACGTGTCTGAAGCTGATATTCCAGCCGTTGAAATGGAACGTGTTCGCAATGAAGCCAAAGAGCGAACTATTGCTGAAGGCAAACCTGCGAATATGATTGAAAAAATTGTTGATGGTCAAGTAAAAAAATATTTTGAAGAAAAAGTTTTATTAAATCAAACTTACATCAAAAATGAAAAACAGACCGTTGCTGATTTTGTTAAAGAAAATATCGCAAAAACAGGTGAGAATTTAGTAATTCGTCAATTTAAACGAATTGAACTTGGAGTTAGCGAATAATATTTGCTAATTAACCAAGAAAAGGCCGCGCAATTATATGTGCGGCCTTTTCTTATGGCGTATATTTGGTAATTTGGCTATAATATATATATGTTTGATACAAAACCCTATGAAAATAAATTTAGTGCAGTGATTGATCATTTTACAGAAGAACTAAAAAAGGTTCGCACCGGACGAGCTCATCCTGGACAACTTGACGGTATTAAAGTCGAAGTTTATGGTACTTCAATGCCACTTAATCAGGTTGCGAATATTGTTGCCGCAGAAGCCCAAATGTTACAAATTACGCCATTTGACGCTAGTAATATTCAGGCAATTTGTGCATCAATTCGAGCCGATCAAAATCTTGGATTTAATCCAAGTGACGATGGTCGTGTGATTCGTGTTCCAGTGCCAGCATTAACTGAGGACCGACGTAAATTATTGGTGAAATTAGCTAGCGAAAAAGTCGAAGACGCGAGAATTGCTTTGCGTAGTATTCGTCAAGACGCACTAAAAGATGCTAAACATAAAAAAGATAATAAAGAGTTATCCGAAGACGATGTTCGCCGTATCGAAAAGGGGATTGATGGCACGATGGTATCTTTTAACTCCAAAATTGATGAGATTTTTAGAGCAAAAGAAAAAGATATTCTTACAGTCTAACTCACTAGACATGACAAAAAACAACGTAAGCTATATAATCAAATAAAATAGCAAAAGAGCTCATCATCCTGGGGGATAAATGCAACTAATTTTCGGAATAATCATGGGGCTTATTATACTGGTGTTTTTAGTTGTAATGCACGAACTCGGGCATGCTATTCAAGCATATAGATCTGGTGTAGTTGTTGAAGAGTTTGGTATTGGCTTTCCACCAAGAGCGTTGAAAAAAAAGCTTAAAAATGGAATTTTATTGACTCTAAATTGGCTACCAATTGGTGGGTTTGTAAAATTACAAGGTGAGTATGATTCGGCTGATAAAAAAGGCGATTATGGTGCGGTTTCTTTTTGGAAAAAGACCAAAATATTGTTAGCTGGTGTGACGATTAACTGGGCTGTGGCTGCTGTTTTACTTACAATTCTTTCATTAACTGGACTTCCAAAAATTTTAGATAATCAAATAACAATTCCTGGTGACACAACTATTATTAGTAAACCAGTTGAAATTACTTCTATAATTAGCAACTACCCAGCCGAAAAGGCAGGACTTGAAATTGGTGATTCGATTATAAAGTTTGATGGTCAAAATGTTACAACTACTAGCCGATTAATTGAGCTTATTAAGCAAGATAATGGTAAAGTTGTGACAGTTTTATATATGCGAAATGGCACAAAAGGTGATGCAATTGTCAAACTTGGCGAAGTAAATTCAAACGGTACACTAGGGGCTGGATTAGGTCAGCGCGAGTTTATTAAGGCCACATGGTCGGCGCCTATTGTTGGAATTGCAACAACGGCTCAATTATCTTTGGCAACAATTCAAAGTATTGGTTCTATGTTTGGCGATATTTCTTCATCAGGTTTAAAGAAAGTTGGTGAGAGTGTAGCTGGGCCGATTGGCATTTTAGGAACCATATTTCCAGCGGCTACGCAGGCTGGTCCAACACAGTTAATACTACTGACGGCTATAATTTCAATTTCTCTGGCTATTATGAACATCTTACCAATCCCATCGCTTGATGGTGGTAGATGGCTTACAATGGCTTTGTTTAAAATATTTAAAAAGAAATTAACTAAGGAGCGAGAAGAAAAAATCCAAGTTGTCGGATTTTTGATACTTATGTCTTTAGTTATATTGGTAACATTTAATGACATTGCGAAATTATTCTAAAAAAATAACTAATACAGCAAGCGCCTTAGTTGTTAAAACTGAGGCTAAACATAGCTGGTTGATGTTTATTGTAGTACCGGCTTGGGTATTTGTTTGTTACTATACGGCACAATTATTGATAATGGGATTAGTCTGGCTGCTTATTGCTTTAAATATTAATCTTTCTGCAATTAATGGGTCAATTTACAGTGCTGTCGTTGCAGCACTCATTTATGTAATTACCTTAGTTTTTTCGATTGGCGGAGCATGGCTGCTCTTTAGAAGACGGACTAATAAGTTTGATCTTGGTATTAATAGATTGCCGTCTTGGGTCGATATATTATTGTCACCAGCGGGTTTGATTGTTTATTTTATCTTTTCATCTATCTTAATACTGTTAGCAACGCGTGTATTACCAGGGTTTGATGCTAACCAGGTTCAAAACACAGGATTCAGCCACTTGAGTCAACGCTATGAATATATTGCAGCCTTTACGGCCTTGGTTATAATTGCGCCAGTTGCTGAGGAATTATTATTTAGGGGATATTTATTCGGTAAATTAAAAAAATACATACCAGTTTGGGCGGCTATTTTGGCAACTAGCGCCTTGTTTGGGATTGCTCACGGTGCCTGGAACTTAGTAGTTGATACTTTTGCGCTTAGCGTCGTGCTATGTTTGCTTCGTCAAATTTCTGGTACTATATGGCCCTCAATACTGCTACATATGCTAAAAAATGGCATTGCATTTTATTTGCTCTTTATTAATCCGCTATTATTGACTACACTATTAAGATAATATGCGTGTATCAAAATTATTTACCAAGACAAGCAAAGCTGCACCAGCTGATGAAGTATCTAAAAATGCTCAGCTTTTAATAAGGGCGGGGTATATTCATAAAGAGATGGCAGGTGTTTATGCCTATTTACCACTTGGACTTCGAGTACTTGAAAATATTAAGAAGATTGTTCGTGAGGAAATGAACGCAGTTGGCGGTCAGGAATTGATGATGACTGCTTTGCAGCCAAAAGAACTTTGGGAAAAGACTGGTCGCTGGGACGATGCCAAGGTTGATAACTGGTTTAAAACAAAACTTGTAAATGGTACTGAACTTGGCATTGGCTTAACCCATGAAGAGCCAGTCGTTGATGCTATTAGTAATTATGTTAATTCGTATAAAGATTTGCCATTCTCAGTTTATCAAATTCAAAATAAGTTTCGAAATGAGTTAAGGGCAAAGAGTGGATTACTTCGCGGTCGCGAATTTATGATGAAAGATATGTATTCTTTTAGCCGTAATCAAATTGAACATGAAGAGGAATATAAAAAGATTGTCGCAGCATATTATAAAGTGTATGATCGACTTGGTTTAGGCTCTATTACTTATCGAACCTATGCAGACGGTGGTATTTTTACGCCTCGATTTAGCGACGAATTTCAAGCTATTACTGAGGTAGGCGAGGATAATATTTATATTAATGAATCAAAAAGGGTCGCTGTTAACGAAGAAATTTTAACTGACGAAAATTTAGCAAAATTAGGTTTAAATCGTGATGAATTAGTTCAGAAAAAAAGCGTTGAGATTGGCAATACCTTTCATCTTGAAAGTAAATATACCGATGCATTAGATCTTTACTACACTGATGAAGCTGGGGCCAAACAATCAATCATTATGGGATGCTATGGCATGGGTATTAGTCGTCTAATGGGCGTTATCGCTGAAATTTTTGCTGACGAAAAGGGCTTAGTCTGGCCAGAAGCAGTTGCGCCATTTAAAGTCTACTTAATTCGCATCGGAAATGAAGAAGCTATATCTTGTGCTGATGCGCTATATGAAGAGTTAATTTCTATGGGTATTGAGGTATTATATGATGATCGTGATGTTCGTCCGGGTCAAAAATTTGCCGATGGTGAATTAATCGGTATACCATATCGTGTTACTGTAAGTGATCGTTTATTTGCTAATAATACCTATGAATTAGTTGAAAGAAAAGATGGACAAATAAAGATATTGACACGCGAGCAACTGCTTGCTAAACTAAGCTAGCTATCAAAAGTTTCTTAGCCTTACGCTATATATAGCGTTTGGGGTGCTGTATAAAGCACCTTTTACTATAATAAGAGGAATAATCATGAAGAAGATATACCAGATTACGCTTGAAGGTAAACGTGAACTCGAATCAGAACTCGAGGCTTTAAAGAGTCGTCGTAGCGAAATTGCTGAAAAAATTGCTGAAGCGCGCGATTTTGGCGATTTAAGTGAAAACGCTGAATATGACGTTGCCCGCGAGGAGCAAGGTCTTGTTGAGACCCGTATTGCTGAGATTGAAGATATTGTTCAAAACGCTGAAATTATCAAAGGTGGCAACAGTTCAAAGGTTGTACTCGGTAGCAAAGTTGAACTAAAGACAAGTAAGACAAATTTTATATATACAATAGTTGGTCCAGTTGAAGCTGATCCATTAGAGGGGCGAATTAGTGACCGTTCTCCAATAGGTGAGGCACTATTTGGTAAAAAAGTCGGCGATATGGCTACTATCTCAACACCAAAAGGTGATATCGTATACGAAATTGCAAGTATTTGTTAATTTTTATATATACAAAATATAGCCAAATCCACTCCTAGTAGGGGTGGATTATGTTATAATGTAGCGTAATATGGCGACACTAAAAGATTTCCGTGACGAAAGATTAAGAAAACTACAAACCTTGAGGGATTTGGGGATTAATCCTTATCCTGCTGATTCACATCGAACAAATAATACATCAGATATTTTAACTAACTTTGAAAGCCTAGAGGGTAGTATTGCTACTGTTGCTGGCCGTATTGTTGGACTACGTAAATTTGGAAAATTAGCATTTATTGTAATTAAAGATTATAGCGGTCAGATTCAATTATTTTTACGTTCTGATATCATTGTAGGCCTTGATGCTGCAAACAATCAGGTTGGCATGGCCGAACTACCACTTTTGGACACTGGAGACTTCATAGAGGCTACTGGACGGGTTATAAAGAGCAAAACTGGCGAGATATCAATTGAAACTACTAATTTACGCCTACTAACCAAAACTCTTCGACCAATGCCAAGTGTGATTGACGGTTTTACAAACAAAGAAGAGCGTCTTCGTCGTCGCTATATCGACATGAATGTAAATCAAGAAGTTCGTGACAGATTTGTCCGTCGCAGCAAATTTTGGCAAGCCACTCGCGATTTTTTGAACCAAAATGAATTTATTGAAATTAATGTCCCAGTTTTGGAGCACACTACTGGCGGCGCTGACGCTAATCCATTTGTAACTCATATGGATGCTTTGGATCAGGATTTTTATTTGCGCATTAGCCATGAATTACCACTAAAGCGCTTAATTGGCGCTGGCTATGAAAAAGTCTATGATATCGGTGCACGTTTTAGAAATGAAAATTACAGCGATGAACATTTGCCAGAACATGTGGCAATGGAGTGGTACTGGGCTTACGCCAACTGGCAAGATGGTATGAAATTTATGGAAAATATGTATAAATTTGTTTTGGAAAAAACTTTTGGCACATTGCAGTTTCATCTAGGAGATATGAACATAGACATGGGCGGCAATTGGGAAGTTTGGGATTATGCAACAGTTATAAAAGAGCGTTATGGTATTGATGTTTATAATAGTTCACTCGATGATGTTAAAAAGGCTTTAATTGATAATAAACTTGAAGTAAAACAAACCGAAAATCGAGCTCGTGGTATCGATAAACTATGGAAAAATATTCGCAAAGACGTTGCCGGTCCGGTTTGGTTAATCAATACGCCTAAATTTATCAGTCCTTTGGCAAAAAGTAATCCTGGTGATGACCGATCAGTTCAGCGGTTCCAGCCAATTATTGGCGGAAGTGAACTAGGCAATGGTTTCTCTGAATTAAATGACCCAATTGATCAATTAAACCGCTTTACTGAGCAACAGACTATGCGCGAAGCAGGTGATAAAGAAGCAATGATGCTTGATATTGATTTTATTGAGATGCTTGAATACGGTATGCCACCTGCTTGCGGTTGGGGTTTTAGCGAACGTGTATTCTGGGTTTTTGAAGGTGTTACTGCTCGTGAAGGTGTGCCATTTCCTCAGCTACGCGCTGAAGTTGACGCCACAACGCGTGAATTATACCCAGATATTAAACTAGCTTAAGTTTTTAGTTACAATTTTGCTATAATATCTCTATGAAGAGTCGATTATTTTGGGTAGCAAGCGTAAGTTTTTTTATTGCATGTTTTATAAATGTTGGGTTTGTTAGTGCGACGCCTAATGATTTTGTTATTCGTGACTTTCAGGTAGATTATTATTTAGACAAAGACAACGAAGGTCGTTCTACTCTAAAAACAATAGAGAAGATTACGGCTGAATTTCCAAGTTCTGATCAAAATCACGGCATAGAACGAGCAATACCGTCATCCTACGATGATCACTCGGTTAGTCTTGATATACAATCTGTGACTAACGAAAATGACACAACGTTAAATTACACTACTTACGACAGTAATGGTAATTTGGTATTAAGAATTGGCGATGCTGATACTTATGTTCACGGACTAGTTACCTATAAAATTAGCTATACCCAACGCGATGTTACTAGGTTTTTTGCAGATACTAATAATGATGAATTTTATTGGGACGTGAATGGGACTGAATGGTCACAAAAATTTGATGTTGTTACAGCTCGATTACATATTGCAGCTAGTCTTGTCGATTCTTTGAATGGCAAGGAGTCTTGTTATTATGGTAGCTTTGGGTCAAATAATTCCTGCGTTCTAACAAAATCTGGCGGTGAGATATCAACTACCATATTGGGCTTAGATATTGGCCAAAACGTTACAATTTCGGTTGGTTTTCAGCCAAAAACTTTTAGTGGATATGTAGAATCGGCTTCCTCAAAATTAATCAAATTATTAATAGTCATATACGGTATTTTCTGTATCTTGGCAACAATTACTATCTTCATTTTAGTAATTTTGATGGCATGGCTAAAGGATAAAAAAGGCAAAGGAGCACCTGGCCGTGGAATAATTGTCGCTGAATATCTACCGCCAAAAAATGTTGACGTAGCTGTGTCTGCTGTAATAACAAAAAGCGAGTCAACTTGGGTTGCTGCAGCATTTATTGATTTAGCCGTTCGTCATAATATTAAAATTATCGAGAATAAAAAGGGAATATTTAAAAGGTCTGTCTATACTTTGCAGTATGTATCAAAAGAAGGTCTGGACGCTATTGAACAGCGAGTTGTTGATACTTTATTCAGTTTTGCCGACATAGGTGCGTCACGTGAGTTAGATTCGAGTAAACCTGACTATAATTTAACTGTTGCTCTTAAGGCTATTTACAGTACGGCTATTATTAATGCTAAAACTGACGGATATTATGAGGATGACAAGAAACTAGAGTCAACAATGAAAAAGATGATTATCGCAATGACTGTACTTGGCCTTCTAAGTATATTAAGTGTTTTTGGATTTATTGCTGGAATACTTGGAACTACTATCGGCTCTTTAATAAAAACGAGTACAAACCCATTATCTGTAAAGGGACGGGAATTACTCGATTATCTTGAAGGACTTAAACTTTATATTAAGGTCGCGGAAGAAGATAGAATAAAAATGCTGCAGAGCCCACAAGGAGCTAACAGAATTTCAGTTGATACAAATGATTCAACAATGATGGTCCAGTTGTATGAAAAGGTTTTACCGTATGCTGTCTTATTTAGAAATGAAAAAGAATGGGCAAAGGTTTTGGGAGAATTTTATGGTCAACAGGGAGTGCAACCAAGTTGGTTTAGTGGAAGTGATATGTTTAATGCGGTATTATTTAGTTCGGCATTATCGAGTTTTTCGTCGAGCGCAACTTCTAGCTCTTATTCATCCCCAAGTAGTTCCTCCTCTGGTGGTTCTGGTGGTGGTGGTTTTTCGGGCGGCGGCGGTGGCGGTGGCGGTGGCGGTGGCTGGTAAAAAAATTATTGAATAAGGGGATTTATGATTGAAGTAAAAAATGTTACAAAAACATATGGTAAAAAGGAAAACGCCTTTGTGGCGCTTTATGATGTAAACTTTACAATACCTGATGGCGCAAGCGTTGCCATCTTAGGTAAATCGGGAAGTGGCAAATCAACACTTATGCACGCTATGAGCGGTCTTGATAAACCAGAAAAAGGCCAAATAGTTATAAATGGAAAAAATATTTTAACAATGAAGCAAAAAGAGATTGATAAATTTCGTTCGAGTGAAATGAGTTTTATCTTTCAAAGTTTTTGTGTCCAAGCCAATGAAAGCTGTTACGACAATGTCAGTTTACCACTTGAAATTGCAAATGTTCCTTTGTCGAGGCGTAAATCAAAAATTGAAGCTGCATTAAAGGCAGTTGAACTTATTGATAAGAAAAAATCACGAGCTCGCGATTTATCAGGAGGCCAAAAACAGCGACTGGCGGTTGCTAGAGCGATTGTAAACAGCCCAACGATATTATTTGCAGATGAACCGACAGGTAACCTTGATAGCGTGACCGGTGGGGTAGTTGAGGATTTGTTGTTTGGATACAATAAAAAAAATAATGTGACATTAATTATAGTGACGCATGATGAGGATCTGGCAGATCGCTGTGATATTCAAATTCATATAAAAGACGGTAAAATTGAATCAATTGTGGGGATAAAATAATGAAATTTAGTGATATAACAATCAGAGCTGGGCGAAGTTTAAAACAAGCTAAAGCTAGGACACTGTTAACTAGCCTTGCAATAGGGGTAGGCGCATTTACAATTACGCTTTCGCTTGCTGCTGGCGTTGGTGGCCGTGCTTATACTGATCAAATTGTTAGCTCTAACACTGATGTTAAGGAATTAAGCGTAACCAAGGCTGCACCTAAGCAGCAAACTGGCCCACAAAAATATGTCGAAAATGCGACCGGAGTTTCTAGTGTTTCGACGGCATTATTTTCAGGTGGATTATTAAATCGAACTGATATTGAAAAAATACAAAAAATTGAAGGTGTTGTTTCGGTTTCTCCAAATTATAATCCTCAAACAAAGTATATTACTCGATCGGGACAAGAAAAGTATATTGCCTCAATTAGTACTTTCAGCCCAAGTGTTACGTTAGAGTATGCTGCCGGTTCAACTAATGGCGATTTGGCTGAAAACGAAATAATTTTGACAAGTGAATATGTAGAAGCACTTGGCTTTAGCAGTGATCAAGAGGCGATTGGTAAAACAATTGAAATCGCCGCAGACAAATTATCTGCGCCTATTACGGCCCCCGAAAGTAAAATATTTGAATATACAGTCAAAGCTGTAAGCAGTAAATCTGGATTGGCGTTTCGTGCACAAAGTTCATTACTAATTTCAAATACGGCGGCAAAGTCGTTGTACGATTATGTTAGTTCGGGCACGCGTAGTTATGATAGTTTTGTGCTTGCTTCCGTCCAAACCGAAAGCGCTGCTCAGGCAAAGATAGTCAAAGATAAACTCACTAATGAAGGTTATTTGGCTCAATCGGCGGAAGACATATTGGGCGTCGTCAATACGTTTATAAATGTTCTTCAAGGGATATTACTAGGTTTTGGAGCGCTTGCTATTTTAACATCGGTATTTGGAATTATTAATACGCAATATATTAGCGTGCTTGAAAGAACTCAACAGATTGGTTTAATGAAAGCATTAGGCATGGGGCGTAGGGACGTTGGTCGATTATTTAAGCTTGAAGCTGCTTGGATTGGATTGCTTGGCGGTGCGATTGGTAGTGGTTTAGCAATTTTATCTGGAATTATTGGTAATCCATTCATTAGTAAAGCACTAGATATTGGCGATATTAATTTGATTATATTTACGCCGCTGAACATAATATTTGTAATTGTTGGGCTTGTAACGGTTTCTGTGGTTTCTGGAATATTGCCAGCCCGAAAAGCCGCCAAACTTAATCCAATTGAAGCCTTGCGTACAGAGTAATTTAATTTGGCGACAAAGAGTCTAAATCTGGTACAATAATGTTATGTTAGATATTAAATTTATTCGTGATAACGCCGAAGCAGTTCAAAATAATGCTAGTAATAAAGGCTACAAAGTTGATATTAGCGCATTATTAAAGTTGGATATTGATCGACGAGAATTATCTGGTAAAGTTGATGAGCTTCGCCAAAAACGTAATGAAATTGTTGCGCAAACAAATGGTGGTCGGCCAACTGATGAATTAATTGCCGAAGGCAAGTTGGTAAAAGACCAACTATTCGATATTGAACCTCGACTTAAGGATATTGATGTTAGCTTTACAACAATGCTTAAACAAGTGCCAAATATGGCTATGTCTGATGTGCCCGTGGGCCTTACTGAGGATGAGAATGTTGTAATAAAAACAGTTGGTGAAATACCGAAATTCGAGTTTACGCCTCGAAGCCATGCTGATATAGCGATTGAACGAGGCTGGCTTGATAAAGAACGTGCTGCTAAGGTTTCAGGCAGCCGATTTGCATATCTAAAAGGTGATTTAGTGCGCCTAACTCGAGCGATGGTTGATTATGCCATGGATGTCTTATCTGATGAGCTAATTTTGAAAAAAATTGCGTCTGATGCTGGTTTGAACGTTAGTACAAAGCCATTTACTCCAGTATTACCACCGCTACTAATCAAAACTGAAACTTATGATGCTATGGATCGCCTAGAGCCACGTGATGATCGTTATAAAATCGAAGGTGAAGAATTATGGTTGCAGGGGAGTGCCGAGCACGTGCTTGGTTCGATGCACTCAAACGAAATTATTGCCGAAGATGATTTACCAATTAGGTATGCTGGTTTTGCGACAAGTTTTCGTAAAGAAGCTGGTACATACGGCAAAGATATGGAAGGCATTTTTAGGATGCATCAATTTGATAAATTAGAAATGGAAAGTCTAACTACATCCGATAATGGGCTTAACGAGCATCTCTTTTTAATAGCAATTCAAGAATATATAATGGCAAGTTTGGAACTTCCGTATAGGGTAATTCAAAAGTGTACTTTCGATATCGGTAAGCCAAATGCACGTGGCGTAGATATAGACGTTTGGCTACCTGGTCAAGATAAATATCGCGAAACCCATACAGCTGATTATATGACTGATTATCAGGCTCGTCGCCTACAAACAAAGGTGCGTCGCAACTCTGGCGATATTGAGTTGATTTATACAAACGATGCAACTGGTTTGTCTCAGCGTCCATTGATTGCAATTATTGAAAATGGTCAAACCATTGATGGTAAAGTTCGCATTCCTGCTGTTTTGAGACCTTATCTGGGTGGCCGTGAAACCCTATAGTATTTGATTTAATCATAATAAGTGATATAGTACTATGATTATTGAGATTTTATGTAAAACTCGATAACGTACCTATTTATTTTTTTATGCACAAACTAATCTTGTGATATCATATCTTCGCTTTATATTAAGTCGGATTATGTAGATTTAAATAATCTATATAATCCGGCCTAGTAATCGTGCCGGAAATAAAATACCGGCGGGTGAACGCGGGGGTGATTTTTTATGGGATTAGTCGACATTAGCAAGGAGTTTCTTAATTTGAATCAAGCTGCAGAAGAAGCTATTCAAATCTATGGTTTGGACAATGATGAGTTTTTTTGTCTATTGCCAAGGAATCGGGATGGTTTCATTAATTTTGCTACTGATAACAATGATAAGTTAGCACGTGATAAATATGGGTTCCGTTCGGAATGCCGTATTTTTACTCGGAAAAAACGAGAGATTTTGGTGTATATTCCAGCCTCGTGTAAGTTTCAGTTTTATTGGGTTGAAAAAACAAAATCTGCATATTTTCGATATGTAGACGATTTTTTTAATTCTTCAACCGATGAAATTCCCCAGTATGTTGAGTCTTTTCGCGCTGCCGGGTGGGTCAATGTAGGCAGGGAACTGGCAGTATTAACAGCATAAGAATTAACAATTGGCGCTCTACAATAAAATTGAGCCGGAATTAGCCCACGTTATAGGGCTTTTAAATTTGCTATAATAGAAGTACCACCAAAATAAATAGGAGGGTAGCATGATTACATCAATTCAGGTCACAGGGGTTTCATATGAAGTTGATGATATTACGCGTAAGTACGCTTTAAAAAGAATCGGTCATCTTGACCGTTATCTACCACGACATGCACGAAAAAGCGTAACAGCTGAAGTAAAGTTAGAGCAAGTTGATCACGATCACGGTAATAAATATAAAGTTGAAATTATTTTAAATATACCTGGCAAAATAATAACTGCTAGTGACTCAACGGGTAACATAATTGCTGCAATTGATATCGTTGAAGCAAAAATACAGGCACAATTAAGCGAGTATAAACAGCTATCTGTTGCACATATTGGTAGACGTGGAGTTATGAGTCGATTCAAACGAAGTTTTGACCGCGAATTATAGCATTGATATCTTGTCTAATTGATGTTTTAGCCTTATAGTTAGGTGTAGTATTTTACTTTAGTTTTTAATAGGAGCGATAGTTTTTAACCATGGTAAGCAAGAATAAGGTTCTGACCAAGATATTCGGTGATCCACAAGTGCGTCTTTTAAAAGGACTTCAAAAAAAGGTTGCAGCCGTTAACGCTCTAACTGACAAATATAAAAAAATGTCAAAACCTGAACTTCGTGCTCAGACTGATGTACTGAAAAAGTCATTACGCAAAAAAAGTACAACTCTTGATGCTTTATTGCCAGATGCATTTGCATTAGTGCGTGAAGTTAGCGATAGGGTACTTGGAATGCGGCACTTTGATGTGCAGTTAATTGGCGGTATGGCACTTCACGAAGGCAATGTTGCCGAGATGAAGACTGGTGAAGGTAAAACCTTAGTTGCGACATTGCCTGTTTATTTGAACGCGCTCGAAGGTAAAGGCGTTCACGTTGTTACAGTTAACGATTATTTGGCACAACGTGATGCCAGCTGGATGGGTGAAATATATCACTTCTTAGGTCTTGAAACAGGTGTTATTATTAACGACGCTTCATTTATCTATGACCCAGCTTATGACAGTGAAAAAAATCATGATGATGTTCGCTTGCGACATTTACGTCCAGTTACTCGCAAAGAAGCATATGCCGCTGACGTTACATACGGCACAAATAATGAGTTTGGATTTGATTATTTGCGAGATAACATGGTTAACGAAGTTAATTTATTACGCCAACGCGAATTAAATTTTGCAATTGTCGATGAAGTTGATAGCATTTTAATCGATGAAGCTCGAACGCCACTTATTATCAGCGCTCCAGCTGCAGAAAACCCAGATAGTTATTATCAATTTGCAAAAATTGCAGCCAAATTAGTACCTGAAGATTACACTTTGGATGAAAAGCATCGCACAGTTGCCTTAACTGACGAAGGAACTGAAAAAATCCAAAAAATGCTTGGCATTAAAAACCTATATAGCCCAGATTATGTACGTTCGGTATATCACATGGATCAATCTTTGAGGGCTCAAACGCTATTTAAACGTGATAAAGATTATGTTGTTACAAAAGATGGTGAAGTAATTATTGTTGATGAATTTACTGGTCGTTTAATGCAAGGCCGACGATATAACGAAGGGTTACATCAAGCGATTGAAGCAAAAGAGGGCGTACCTGTATTACAAGAGAGTATGACACTTGCTACGGTTTCTTTCCAAAACTATTTCCGACTTTATAAAAAACTATCTGGAATGACCGGTACTGCATTTACCGAAGCCGAGGAATTTCAACAAATTTATAGTTTGGATGTAATTCAAATTCCAGCAAATCGACCATTAATTCGTAATGACAAGCAAGATTTAATCTTTAAAACTGAAAAAGCCAAATTAAAAGCTGTTGCTGCGGCAATTGCTGAATACCACAAACAGGGCCGCCCAGTTTTGATCGGTTCAGCTTCGATTGCAAAAAATGAGCTGATTGCTACTTGGCTTGATGATGCTGGCGTGCCTTATGAACTTTTAAATGCCAAAAATAACGAGCGTGAAGCTGCGATTATTGAAAAAGCTGGTGAAAAAGGTTCAATTACGTTGGCTACAAATATTGCCGGACGTGGAACCGATATCAAGCTCGGTAAAGGCGTAAAAGAATTAGGTGGATTGGTTGTGATTGGCTCTGAAAGACATGAATCACGTCGTATTGATAACCAGCTTCGTGGACGTGGCGGTCGCCAAGGTGATCCAGGTGAAACCCAGTTTTATGTCTCAACTGAAGATGATCTAATGCGTATTTTCCAGGGTGAGCGAATTGCAAGTTTAATGGATCGATTAGGAATTGACGAAAATACACCAATTCAAAATAAAGCTGTTTCAAAGACGCTTGAATCTGCTCAAAAGCGCGTTGAAGGCTTTAACTTTGATACTCGTAAAAACGTCGTTCAGTATGACAACGTAATCAATCGTCATCGCCGAGTTGTTTATACAATGCGCCGCAAAATTCTTGAAGGTGATAGTATTAAACCAGAAATTGAAAGGCTAATTGATCTAAAGGTGATTGATTTAACACTTTTGCCAGCAAAAAATAATAAAAACTTTGCTGAAGATTTTGAAGCTATTTTCCCAGTTTCTGATGAAAAGATTAAAGCTATTGGCGAAGAAAAGAACGACAAACTGCGACTTGCACTAGCTCGAAAAGAAGTTAGTAAACTATATGCAGATAAAGAGGCCGAACTTGAACTTGAGATTATACGTAAAGTTGAACGTGAAGTTTATCTTCAAGTCCTTGATACTTTATGGATGCAGCACCTTGAAAATATGCAACATTTGCGCGAAGGTATTCACTGGCGTAGTGTTGGTCAGCGTGACCCATTAGTCGAATATCGAAGTGAATCTCAAAAACTATTTGATAGTTTGCAAGAAACTCTTCGTGATGAAGTTTTGCGTGCTGTAATGCATGTCCATCGAAATGACATTGTTGCTAAAACAGAAGAAGATCACGAAACGGAATTAACTAGATTAGCTGAAAGTGCAGTTGAAAAGGGCGTAAACGAAATTACTGGTGGCGAAGAAAACCGCGACAGTGATTTTAAGGTTAAAAAAGCACATGAAGCTCATCTTGCTGCTAGCCAGAAAAAAGATAGTACGCGCAAGAAGAAAAAAATTCAGCGTCAAAATCGTAAAAAAAATCGAAAATAACGGGTTGGCAGAGGGTTACTATAGATGAAACACACAGTAGAAGAGATTAAATTAAAAAACGGTGCGCGCGGGCTCTTTATTGATGTACCCGACGCTACAACGATGAGTTTACAGTTTCAGTTTCGTGCTGGTAACCGTTATGCAAAGTCAAAAGATATAGAACAAGTCGCTCACATTATGGAGCATATGGCTTTTGGTGCAAATGCGCGCTTTAAAACCGAACATGAATTTGAATTTGAATTTACAAAAAATGGCGCCTACCGAAATGCCTATACCAGCGACCTATCTATGGTTTATGAAGCCGACTGCGCTGATTTTGAATGGGACAGAATTATTGATTTACAAAAAGTGGCTATTTGCCAACCAAAATTTAATGCCGAACAGCTTGATGCTGAAAAAGGGAATGTTCGTAGCGAATTGACGAATTATTTAAACGATCATCAACGAATCTTATGGCCACGCGTTCAGCAGCTGATGGGTGAGGACGTGCTAACATACAGGCAATCTTTGCCAACTATTGGTGCTGTAACGCTAGCTGACGTTCGTGAGCATCATCGTCGTACTCATACGACAAATAATATGCGTTTTGTAATTGCAGGCAAGTTAAAAGGCCGTAAAACTGAAATTAAAAAACAGCTTGAAGATTTTCAATTACCAACCGGTGAAAGATTTGAAGTACCTCATGATGTTTTAACTAAGGCCGCTCCAAGCGTTGTTCGTCGTAAAGACGCCACTAATTTAACCTTTGGCCTATTTATGGCGATTCCACGCGAACTAAACGACGAAGAATTAGATGCTATGCATTATTTGAACCATATTCTAACGGGCACTATGTATTCTCGTATCTTTGGTGCAGCTCGTCAAAAAGGCTTAGCTTATAACGTGAGTGCTTATACGGGAACTGGTTTTTATGATAGCGGATGGGATATAACCGGTCAGGTTAATCATGAGGCTGCCGGCGAATTATTTGATATTATTGCTCGTGAGCTTGCCAATGTACTTAATGGCAACATTAGCCAGGACGAAGTTGATGCTGCTAAATCGTTTGCACTAGGACGTTATCAGATGGGAGCTCAGACTGTTTCTCAAATTAGTGGATTCTATACTGGTCGTTATTTTGACGATGGTTTTATCAAAAATTATGAACGCGTACCAGATATGATTAAAAATGTTACTTTGGAGCGTATGGTTAGTACTGCAAAGAACTTTATTGACGAAGACACTTGGGTACTTGCATCCGTCAGCAGTGGTGACCGTCAAGAAATAATTGATCTTAGTGATAGGGTTGCGCCATTATTTAATAAAACGAGGCAGTAAAACATTATGAAGATTGCAATTGCGGGATATGGTCTAGAAGGTGAATCAAGTTATCGCTACTGGTCTAATAATTCTTATAATGAAGTTGTGATTGTTGATGAAAATCAGCCAAAATGTGAATTACCTGACGGTGTAAAAACGATTATAGGTAGTGATGCGTTTTTAAGTTTACAAGATTTTGATTTAGTTATTCGTACCGCTGGGTTAGCACCTCGTAAGATTAAAACTAATGGAAAAATATGGTCCGGCACTAATGAATTCTTTGATAAATGCCCAGCGCCAATTATTGGCGTCACTGGTAGTAAAGGTAAATCTACAACAGTAAGTCTAATTACTAGTATTTTAAGACAAGCTGGTAAAAAAGTTTGGTTAATTGGTAATATCGGTAAACCTGCTCTTGATGAACTAGCTAATATTCAAAAGGATGATTATGTAGTTTATGAATTATCAAGTTTTCAACTTTGGGATCTTGAAAAATCACCTCATACTGCCGTAGTTTTATTTATAGAACAAGAACACCTTGACGTACACGCAAATATTGATGAATATGTGTCCGCAAAGGCTAATATTACAAGGTACCAAACAAGCGACGATTTGTTAATTTTTAATCAATCTAACACCTATGCTCGTCGAATTTCCGAGTTGTCTGCAGCCAAACTTATTGGATACACGGATGCAAAATCAGCACACGTAGTAAATGATAGTTTTTATTATGGTGAACAAAAAATTTGTTCAGTTAACGCATTACAGATTATGGGCAAGCATCATCTTGATAATGCCTGTGCCGCTATAGATGCAATTTGGCAAATCACTAGTGATATTGATGTAATTGAAAAGGGATTAAAATCTTTTACCGGTTTGCCGCATCGTTTGAAGTTTGTTAGTGAAGTTAACAGTGTTAAATATTATGACGACAGCATGTCAACAACGCCAAGTGCTGCTATTGCAGCCTTAAATACATTTAGTGGATCAGAAGTTATTATTTTAGGTGGTTCTTCAAAAGGATCTGATTATACTAATTTAGGTTTGGAACTTACGAAACATGATGTTAATGCAATATTGATTGGTGATGAGGCTGAAACGATTGCCGCGTCTTGTAAAAATGCCGGTTTTAACAACTTTGAAATAATGCAAAGTCCAACGGCGACGAAAATTGTCGAGCGAGCTAAAGAATTATCAAAACCAGGTGGGGTAGTGTTACTTAGCCCAGCTTGTGCCAGCTTTGGTTTGTTCAAAAATTACGCTGATAGAGGTGATCAATTTATCGCAGCTGTAAAGGCGCTATAACGTGCAACCACTCCTTAAAAGATTGACGGCATTATTGTCACAAATTGATACTGCTTTTTTAAGATTAAACATTGTTGAAAAAAAAGAAAAAATTGAAGAATTATCCGAAAAACTAAATCATTCCGAGATTTGGAATAATCCAACCGAAGCGCAGGCAAAAACCAAGCAACTTGCGGCTCTATCGAATTCAGTTGATCCATGGGTAACTTTGCGGGTTCAAGTGGCTGATATTATGGAATTTATGAAGCTTGGTGATGATAGTCTATGTCAAGAGTTTGAGGGAGAAATTGCGGCCCTAGAATCTGAATATGCCAAACTACGCAAAGACCTACTTTTCCATGGCAAATATGATGATCATAATGCAATTATTCGTCTAAGTGCTGGCGTTGGTGGGACTGATGCGCAAGATTGGACTGAAATGCTTGAACGAATGTATTTGCGTTGGGCAACCAGATCAGGCATGCAATCAGATGTCATTGAACGTTCCGTTGCCGAAGAAGCTGGCATTAAATCAAGTGTGATTGAAATAACAGGCTCAAATGCTTATGGTAAGCTGCGAAGTGAAAATGGCGTCCATCGTTTGGTTCGACTTAGCCCATTTAACAGTGATAATCTTCGCCAGACCAGCTTTGCTTTGGTCGAAATACCGCCACAAATTGATACTCCTGACGAAGCTCAAATTGACGATAAAGATATAAAAGTTGATGTTTATCGTTCTGGTGGAAAAGGTGGTCAATCAGTTAATACGACCGATAGTGCGGTTCGAATAACCCATATTCCAACTGGCATTGTTGTTGCGATTCAAAACGAACGTTCACAATTACAAAATCGCGAAACAGCGATGAAAATTTTGCGTTCCAAATTAACCCAATTACAACTTGAGCAGCGCGTTGCGAATATTACTGATTTGCAAGCAGGTGAGTCGGCCAACTGGGGTTCCCAAATCCGTAATTATGTCCTTCATCCATACACCTTGGTCAAAGATACTCGTACAAAATATGAAGAGCACGACGCCCAAGCCGTGCTTGATGGCAATATCGATAGCTTTATCGACGCCTTCTTAGAAGCCTCAACCCAAGAATAAGAGTTGGCTTCATTTTGTTTTGCGAATTGTTGTTTATTACCGTCCACTCTCATTACATTTATACCAACAGCACACTCTACGTGTGACTATATTCATAGTCAGCACGTGGCGTTCGGCTGCTTCGCACAGTCTGTTGGATATAAAGTAATGATAGTTGACGTATTTGGGCACTATTGATAACTTTCTGACTTACGGCAAATAATAAAGCTAATTTAAGAAAGCATCACGGGTGACGTTTGGTTGGGACCCCTAAAATTGTTTTATCGTAATCGGTAAAAAATTTTAGGGAAAACCAAAGCGGCAGGACCCGCACGATAAATAAGCTACTTTATGCCTTTCATATTGACATTTTCAAGCGTTAGTGTTATGGTGGTATTAATAAGGAATTAAAAAACAATGAATTATAAAGATACACCAGAATACGAAGGACAACATAGAGAATTAAAGCCTGAAGGTAAAAAGCTTTTAGCTAAAGTAGCGATTTTCCTTGCTATTATTGGAACAGCTTTTGGCGCATCTCAAACTGAAGCTGCAAAAAAAATCTTTAATGTTGCAAATGAAGTTAAGAGTGGTGAAGTTAGCCCAGATTTAATTACTATTGAAAATGGTGGTAAATCTGATATTCAATTTGATCTTGATAATTCTGTACAGGATTCAGAAAATCCTGACATGTTGAGATACGACAATGGTGCTAAGACTCAAGAAATTGTTAGTTATGAGCTTAATAATAATGAAGTTATCCATATAAAGGAAGGTGCTAGCCTTCGTGGTGCGCCATTTGTTGGAAGTTTTAAAAATGACATTACTACAACCGTAGCAACGACAAATCAAGACATAATCCTCTCTGGTGAACTTAAATATAGCATTATTTCTAATCCAGAAAATGCATACGAAGATCAATTTATGAGTATTGATATATCAAGTCTTCCCCAAGAATTACAAGATGAACTGAGGATAAGTCCTGATATTAAGGTGCTTTGTATAAAACTCGATGATGCTCACAGTGAAGTTTTAATTGAAAAGATAGTTGAAGCTTCAAATACCGAAACAGTTAGTTCTGTTTCAGAATAATAACTTACTAGTTAATTACCCATAAGCTTCACGGCTTATGGGTTTTTTTTGATTTAGCACTTATGCTATAATTGACCAAGAATGATATTGCTTGATAGGGTAACAAAATCATACGGTAAAGATGTTAATGCAGCTATTAATCGCGTTAGTTTATTTATTGAACCTCGCGAGTTTGTCATCTTGGTTGGTACTAGTGGTGCCGGCAAATCGACCTTATTAAAACTTTTAACTCGTGAAGAAAAACCAACCAGTGGCAAGATTGTTGTTGGTGGTATTGATTATGACACTCTAAAAGATAGCCACATTCCAATGCTTCGCCGCAAAATTGGCGTTGTTTTTCAGGACTTTAAATTATTGCCACAGCGAACTGTGTTTGAAAACGTTGCTTTTGCCCTAGAGATTGCTGGCATGACTAGGCACGAAATAAAAAGTACGGTGCCAAAGGTTATTGAACTTGTTGGATTAACTGGCAAAGAAAAGCAGTTTCCTCATCAATTATCAGGTGGAGAACGCCAACGCGTAGCGATTGCTAGGGCAGTTGTTCGTCAACCAAAGATTTTGATTGCTGATGAGCCAACTGGTAACTTGGACCCACGACATAGCTGGGATATTATTCGTTTACTAGAAAAAATCAACAAGTATGGCACGACCGTTTTGCTGACAACTCATAATGCTGACATCGTTAATAAGCTGAAAAGGCGAGTTATTACACTTGATCACGGCAAGATTACTAGTGATCAGGCTGAGGGGAGCTATAGACAATGATGAGTAAAAAAAAGATGGATTCGAAGGCTTTTGCTCAACAAAAACGTAGCCGACGCAGGTTGTTAACGATTTTTCGTATTTTTAAATATGGAACAGATAGCTTTCTTCGAAATTCATGGCTTTCAGTTGCTGCAACTGCTGTTATGACGATTACTTTGCTAATAATTTTTGTTTCTTTTGTGGCGCAAAATGTTTTGACTGATACGGTTGGGGATTTGCGTAATAAAGTTGATATGTCGATTTATTTGAAGACAGAAACTACTGATGAAGTTGCTGCAAGTTTAACGACGGAACTTAATAAATTACCATCAGTTCGTTCAGTAAAATATGTTAGTGCAGCTGATGCCAGAAAGCAGATTGCCAAAGAAAATAGTGACAATGCTGATGTTTTGGCCGCAATTAATGAGGCAACTAATAAAAATCCAGCCACTCTTCGGGTTGTAATTGAGGATATAAACGACACATCAGAGCTGGAAGGCTTTGTAAAAAATGACGCGCTGTTGAAAGAAAATATAAGTGCTGATTATGAACCATCTTTTGCCGGTGAAAGGCGAGAAACGATTAAATCAATTGGCCGCGCGGTTAACTTTATTCAACAAATTGGGGTAGTTGTTGGTGCAATATTTGTTGGTATATCTTCACTTATTATCTTTAATACAATTCGTATGGCAATCTTTAACCGCAAAGAAGAAATTCAGATGATGAAATTAATCGGTGCTGATAAATCATTTATTCGTGGGCCGTTTTTAGTTGAATCGGTGATTTATGGATTTTTGGCAGCTCTTGTTGCGACAGGACTTGGATTCTGGGGGCTATTTAGCTCTGTAAAGACTTTGGCAAGCTATCAGGTTACAATGCAACCAACTATTACTTTGGCGACTAATTACGCCGTAGTGGTCCTATTGGCGATGATTGGTATCGGTGCAATTATTGGAATTACATCATCATTATTAGCGACGCATCGATATTTGAAACTATGAAAATAAATATTTCAAAATCTAGTTCGATTTCTTTTAGTTCTAAGGTTTTGCTTATTTTTGCAAGTTTATTAATTGCGGTCTCTGTGCCTTTGCAGTTAGCTCAGAAAGTATCTGCTGATCAATACGATGATAAAATTAATGCGCTTCAACAAAATATTGCTGTTTATAAAGCCGAGGGTGATAGATTAAATGCAGAAGCCGATACTTTACAAACGGCGCTTGCACAACTTGCTAACCAAAAGTCGGCAATTCAAACTCAAATTGATTTTAGCCAAGCAAAATATGATCAATTAGTTATACAAATTGCCGAAACTGAGAAAAAAATAAAAGATAATCAAGATGCGCTTGGTACAACAATCGCCAATATGTATGTTGAAGATAATATTACTCCAATTGAGATGTTAGCCGGTAGCAGAAATATTAGTGACTATTTGGATAAACAAGAATATCGATCGTCGGTGCGTGATGAACTTTCTAGCACAATTGCAAGTATTAAAGATTTAAAGAAGCAACTTGACCAACAAAAAGTTGATGTCGAGACGGTACTGGCTGACCAAAAATCGCAGAGAGATATATTAGTCGCTAAGGAAAGCGAGCATGCTTATTTGTTAGACAAAACTCAAGGCGAAGAGGCAGGGTACCAACAATTAATTAGTAGCAGCCAGGCACAAATTGCTGAGGCAAAAGCTACGCAGGCAATAATTAATGCCAGAATTAACCAAACTGGTGGTGGATCAGTTATTGACGGTGGTCTTTTACTAGACTACCCATGGAACGATTCTAATTGTCGAATGTTGGGTTATTATTCAACTGGTGGCGTTAGCTACTCATATAATGGCTTTGAGCCATATAGTGGTCAAGATGGTAGAGGTTACGGTTGTCGTCAATGTGCTAGTTATGTAGCTTGGAAAATCGCAAAGGAAACAAATTTTTATCCTAGTTGGGGTAATGCAGTGAATTTTACTTCAAATGCACAAGCTAAATATGGAGTCGGTGATGGTCAACCACGTGCTGGTTCAATTGCAGTTATGGATCCAGGTAAAGCTGGCCAAAGCTTTGGGCACGTCGCTTGGGTCGAAACAGATCCTTATGTTGTTAATGGAAGATCTGTAATTCAAGTTAGCCAATATAATTATGATTACGGCTCTGGGTATGGTATGTATAGTTTAGTTGAGTGGTCTGTTAATGCTTTTGACCATTATGTTCAAATTGTTAAATAACAAATAAATAATCATAACTTTTATGGCCTAACTTAAGCTTGGTGCGGTATACTTATATTAGTAGAAAAAATGGTACAAAATAGGGGATACAATGACAGAAGTAGAAATTAATGTTCCTGAGCATGTGGTAAAACATAAACGATCAAAAAAGCATTTATCACCAGCATTTATATTTATTATTGTTGCCTTTACAGCTGTAATTGGTTATGCGGCTGGTATGTATCATTATCAGATTGAAGCAGCCATTGGCCCAGTTTTTGGATATAAAGCTCATTCTGGCGAAATTGACCTTAATTCATTGCAGCAAACTTATAACAAATTAGCTGCAAATTATGATGGTACTTTAGATGTAAATAAATTAATTCAAGGTGCTAATGAGGGCTTGGTGGCGGCTGCCGGCGATGAATATACGGTATATATGAGCTCAAGTGAAACAACTGATTTTAATAATAGTTTGTCTGGAAATATTGGCGGTGGTATCGGCGCTGTTGTTGGTATTCGAAATAGCCAGATTACGATTATGAGCGTGCTTGATAATAATGCCGCAAAAACTGCAGGTTTAATGGCAAATGACACGATTATAAAGATTAACGACGAGTCAACTAGTGGTTGGACTGTTGATAAAGCAGTTGGACAAATCCGCGGCGAAGAAGGTACTACTGTCAAACTTACCATTTTGCGTGGCGACGTGACAAAAGATTACACTGTGACACGTGCAATAATTAATAATCCAAGTGTTACTAGTAGCGTTACTGAGGGAATTGGTAAACTAACAATTACTAGATTTGACGAAGAGACTGGTAGTTTAGCTAAACTTGCTGCCCAAGAATTTAAAAAGCAAAATGTTAAATCTATTATATTGGATTTACGTGGCAATGGTGGTGGTTATGTTGATGCTGCAAGGTTAGTGGCTGGTTTGTGGCTAGATAATAAGGTCGTAGTTACTGAGCGATCAAACGACAAGATTAAATCTACAGTCAAATCAGGTTCAAGTGCTACGCTTAATGGCATTCCAACGGTTGTTCTTGTAGATGGCGGAAGTGCTAGCGCGAGTGAAATTGTTGCTGGAGCTCTGCAGGATTACGGTGCTGCTAAGTTAGTTGGTGCAAAGACTTTCGGTAAGGGTAGCGTTCAACAGTTATTGACGCTTGATGAGGGTGCTCAGTTGAAAGTTACAATTGCTAAATGGTATACTCCAAATGGTAAAAATATTTCAAAAGAAGGCATTACTCCAGATAGCGTCATAAATTTGACTCAAGCGGATGTTGATGCCGGAATCGATCCTCAATTAAACGAAGCAATTAAGCTACTAAGCCTGTAGTGCTTGTGCTTTTGCATCATAGTGTAGTAATATAAGGACAATATGGACGCAAAAAAGAAAATTTTACTTGTCGAAGATGATGTTGCATTATCAGGTGTTTATAAAACTCGTCTACAAATGGAAGGCTTTGACACTCGAGATGTCAATAATGGTGAAGATGCGTTATCTGCTGCTGTAGATTTTAAACCTGACTTAATTTTGCTCGATGCTATGATGCCAAAGATTAGTGGTTTTGATGTACTTGATATTTTACGAAATACTCCAGCTACATCAAATGTTCGTATTATCATGTTGACTGCTTTAAGCCAGCCTAAAGATAAAGAACGTGCTGAATCACTTGGTGTTGATGATTATTTGGTTAAATCACAAGTTGTTATTAGTGACGTTATTGATCGTGTCAGATATCATTTAGGCATAGCTAGATAAAAAATTGATTTGTAAATAAAAAACTGCCGAGATGGCAGTTTTTTATTTAGCTTCGCAGTATTAATTAAAGTACTGCAACTTGGGTGCGTGGGGTAGTCTTGCCTGTAAAACGGCTTTTGCGAACTTTACTAAAGCTGACAATTCCATCAATAGCAGCGTGGATTGTATAATCACGGCTAATAAATGTTCCTGGGCCAGAAAGTTTGGTTGAGCCGGTTTGACGAACTAAAACTTCGCCAGTGCGAACTGTTTGGCCGCCAAATCGCTTAACACCGAGTCGTTGACCGGCATTATTGCGGTTATTTTTTGATGTTCCACCTGCTTTAACGTGTGACATGGGATAACTCCTTGAACTTTTATAACAAAATCTAACTGATTGTACCAAATATAGGGGTTAGCGTCAAGGGTTAAGAGCCGGGATTAAATAATCAGGCTTTTTGTTTGGTGATTTGTAAAAATACAACAGAAGTATCATACCTATACCATAGGTATAGGTATGATATAATATATATAAGGAGTAATTTATGATACACAATAATACTAGTCACCCTAATAGAACGAAAATGGCTATTAATTTTAAAAAAGCCCAAACACATTTAGCAAGAATTCAAAAAATGTTAGATGAAGATGTTTATTGCGTAGATATCATGCAGCAGAATCTAGCAGTCATTGGTTTGTTGAAATCAGCGCATCAGATGTTGATGGAAGATCACTTACATTCTTGTTTTGAAAACGCGATGAAGTCTAATGACGAAGCAACAAAAGCTCGGATGACGGAAGAAATATTGACTGTTACGAAATTACTAAATAAATAGGAAGTTTTTAACTTATAGACATGAAACAACAAAGCGATTATATAGCAATAAAAGGCATGCATTGTAAGTCTTGTACGGCCGTAGTGGCTGATGAATTAATGAAAATTCCTGGTGTCAAACACGCTAGTGTTAGCTTGAAGACTAATAATGCTATGATTCGATATACTAATAAGCCCACAGAATTTCAGATAGAAGAAGCTGTTGCGGCAGCTGGATATTCCGTTGGCTTTGAAAAAAAGACATTATTTAGCAGGGATGGATCGGCATATTATCATTTTGGATTGAGCTTGGCCTGGATTTTTATTATTATACTATTTTTTAAAATGGTGGGGTTCAATGGGATTGATTTAAATAATTTGGGAGACAATAAAGGCCTTATGGCTCTTGGTATTGGTATTACGGCGGGTTTTTCGACCTGCATGGCATTGGTGGGTGGGCTTATATTAGGTATCTCGGCGCGTTATGCCGAAAAGCACCAATCCGCCACAATAACTCAAAAATTTAAGCCACATCTGTTTTTCAACCTTGGACGAATTATTACTTTTTTTATCTTGGGCGGTATCGTAGGGTTGTTCGGTTCATTTTTTAAGATAAACAGTTCGGTCATTGGGTCACTGACTATAATAATTGGTTTGGTAATGTTGATTTTAGGATTCCAATTAACGGAATTATTTCCGAAGTTAGCCAATAAAGGCATTACTTTGCCCGTCGGGTTAGTAAAATTGTTTGGCATAGATCAACATAAGCAAAAAGAATATAGCCATAAAAACGCTATGTTACTCGGTGGTTTAACTTTTTTCTTACCATGTGGATTTACGCAAGCTATGCAATTAGTGGCAATTGGTAGCGGTAGCTTTGTAACAGGTTCGATAGTGATGGGTCTATTTGCAATTGGTACTGCGCCTGGATTACTTGGGGTTGGAGGTTTAACGTCAGTTGTTAATGGTAAGTTTGCAAAAGTATTCTTTAGGTTTGCTGGGGCATTAGTAGTTTTGCTAGCCGTATATAATATTGGCAATGGATTTAACTTAACTAGTTTTAAATTATCGTTTCCAAATTTGCAATCATCTAGTTCTGTGTCTGCCCCAATAGACAAAAACGCGATTATACTAAAGACGGTATTTACACCATCAGGTAGCACGCAGGATATATCGCCAAGTACATTTGATGTTGAAGTTGGTAAATCGTATATCTTATCGATTGAAGCTAAGGGCGATGGACAAGGTTGTATGAGTACTATTATGATTCCTGGAATTTATAATACTCCGATACTAATAACAAAGGGTATGTTGACACTTCCATTTAAGATAGACAAAGTTGGAAAATATAATATAACTTGCGCTATGGGAATTGTTAGAGGATCTATAACGGTAACCGAAGGGGGAGCTAAGTAATGACGAATACAAAATTAGCCATATATGGAATGCACTGTAGTTCTTGTGCAAATATAATTACGCGTGAGCTTAAAAAAGTGTCAGGTGTTAGCGATGCGATAGTTAACTTTGCTAGCGAAAAGGCAAATATTACACACGATCACGAACAAATGGATGCTGATCAACTGATTGCAGCAGTAAAAAAAGCCGGATATTCGGCAAGCGTTATTGACGACAGTAATCCACACAATCAAATGGATCATATGAATCACGGCGGCTCAGAAAAACATTACAAACGGACGTTTTTGATTGGTTTATTTTTGACTGTGCCACTTATTTATTTTATGGCGATGGACTTTATCAAATGGTTGCCAGGTGCTGAGTTTTTGATGCCATTTATGGGATTGATTTCGCTGATATTAGCGTCTATTGTTCAATTCTATTTGGGAGCTGATTTTTATAAGGGTATGTGGTCTAGTTTGCGGATGAAGAGTTTCAATATGGATAGTTTGGTGGCTATTGGTACATCTGCAGCTTACTTCTATAGTGTATTTTTCTATTTTGCATATACAATCCAAAACAGTAGCCTAATTGGCTTAAGCGGCGATAAAATCCCGGAACTTTATTTTGAAACATCAGCGCTACTAATAACTTTTGTGCTGTTGGGCAAATGGTTGGAGGCTCGAGCTAAAGGTCAATCAAACGATGCCATTCGTAAGCTTATGAGTTTGCAGGTTAGATTTGCACACTTAGTTGTTGATGGCGAAATAATTGAAAAACCAATTGAACAGATAGAACATGGAGATATATTACTTGTCCGGCCTGGTGAGACCGTGCCCCTTGACGGCCGAATAACTAAAGGTAGCTCTAATGTTAATGAATCAATGGTGACTGGTGAAAGTATGCCGGTTACAAAACAAGTTGGGAGTGCTGTTATTGGTGCGACTATCAACCAAACTGGCAGTTTTGAATTTTCAGTGACTAAAATCGGTTCGGAAACAATGCTATCGCAAATTATCAGAATGGTTGAAGAGGCTCAGAATTCAAAAGCTCCAATTCAGGCAATGGCCGATAAAATTTCAAGTTGGTTTGTGCCAGCTGTAATTGCCATTGCTACAATTACATTTTTGGTTTGGTTTTTTGTCTTAGGTAATAGTTTTTCATTTGCATTAATGGCGTTCACGGCTGTTTTGGTTATTGCATGTCCATGTGCTCTTGGGCTAGCTACGCCGACTGCAATTATGGTTGGAACGGGTAAGGGTGCAGAATCGGGAGTGTTAGTTAAAGGTGGCGAACCACTTGAAGCTGCTCGCCGTGTTAACGCCATAGTCTTTGATAAAACTGGTACATTAACTCACGGTAAACCTGTCATAACGGATATTGTTAGTTTTGATGGTCATAAAGATAATGATATATTACAAATCATCGCGTCTTTGGAGCGAGACAGTGAACATCCGCTTGCAAAGGCAATTTTAGAAGCTGCTGATAAATTAAAAATATCAAAATTAGTAGTCGATAAATTTCAATCTATTTCCGGAAAGGGAATCACGGGTTTTATAAAAAAACAGCAATATTATTTTGGTAATCGATTGTTGGCATTAGAAAAAGTTGGTGATAACACACTGTCAAAAATCAATAATCAACTTGAAACGTTGGAATCTCAGGGCAAAACTGTCATGTTACTTGCGACTGACGAAAAATTAATAGGAATGGTTGCGGTTGCCGATACCTTACGTCCGAACTCAAAAAAAGTCGTATCTATTTTAACCAAAATGGGTCTAGCCGTATATATGATTACTGGGGATAATAAACGAACCGCAATGGCTATTGCTGACGAACTTGGCATAGTGAATGTTTTGGCTGAAGTGTTACCAGGCGATAAGGCTACTAAAGTAAAAGAATTGCAAATCAGTGGCCTAATTGTGGCAATGGTTGGCGATGGGATAAATGACGCTCCAGCATTGGCGCGGGCTGATTTGGGAATTGCGATGGGCGGCGGTACGGATATTGCTATGGAAACAGGCGGTATTGTATTGATGAAAAGTGATTTAATGGATGTTATTACGGCCATTCAACTATCGCGCGAAACAGTCGACAAGATTAAACAGAATCTGTTTTTTGCGCTATTTTATAACATTGTTGGTATACCAATTGCTGCCAGAGTATTCATCGGGCTCGGTCTAGTTTTGAAACCCGAGATTGCCGGATTAGCTATGGCCCTAAGTTCCGTATCTGTCGTAACAAATTCGTTGACCCTTAAATATTTTCGACCAGGAAAACGGAACTGGCTATCGGCTGTAGTACCTATCTTAATGGTGATTATTTTTGGATCAATATTCTTTGGTTTTGCCCGAATCGGAATGGGTAATTAGCTTCTTCTTATCCTTTTCTACCGCCCAACATCCCACCGTTATTTTATCCGGGCCGCTCTACGTGTGACCTTTGGCCAACATGTGGCGCTCGGCTGGCCTACCTGCCACATCCCTCCAAAATAAGGTGTGATGTTGTCCGTATTTACTATAAATGCGAAGGTTTCGAAGGTATAGACGTTTTGGCCTTCAAAGATAATCACGGGTGGCGTGAGGCGGGGCAACCCCAGTTTACTACAAAATGGTAATCCATTTTTATAAACTAGGGGTGGACCGAGCGTCAGGACCCGCAAAGCTAAACATATTTACTTATTACGTTGTGCTAATTTATATTTTAGTTAAAACCAATAATTCACGGGCGACGACTTGGTCTTCGCGGTAATATAATAATTCATTTTGTGAAACATTCATGAATTCATGTGGTTTATAGCCAAGTCTGGCAATTGTTGCAATTAACGGTAGGTGAGTGAAACCACCATCTTTATCGCGCCAGGCTGGAACGGCAATACAAATTGGGGCGCCTGATTTGATTTGAGGACGTAGATTGATTAAAAATTCAGTAATGATATGAGTACAATTGTCTTTTACTTCATTTAATTTTGATGGTGATGGGGGAGCGCTAAATGGTTGTCCAAGGTAAGTTTCACCGACAACTATGTCGATTGGTTGTTGCCATGTTGTTGTCATTGCATCGCCGGCGCCTAATTTGATGTCGAATTTAGTGTGATAACCGTCTTCTAGCCATTTTAGGTTGTCATGGGTATAACTAACCATCTTTTCAGATAGGTCGGTGCCATAAGCGGCGTAACCCATCAATACGGCTTCTTGTAAGATAACTCCAGTGCCACAAAAAGGGTCTAATATGGTAGGTTTTTGATCGCCATCTTCCATCTTCCAACCGCCAATAGCCAAATTTATCATAATTTGAGCTAATTTTGGCGGTAACATTCCGACAAATGCATCGCGCCTTGGTCGTTCTTGATCTCGTCTGGCATATGCGGTGATATTTTGAGATCCAGTGCTTTCGGCGACTGTGATATTGCCATTATTAGCACGTGCGATGATTAATTCGACTTTATTTGCAGATAGGCCAAGCTTATTATGGTGGCTAGTTGCAGAATTTAAGGCTGGATCAGTATTTGGAACTAACCGAACACTAACACCAGCTTTTTTTAGTTTTTGCTTTAAAATTATGCCTGGCTTTTGAACTTCACGAGCAGTAATGTTGAGGTCATAAGTGCTAATACCAAGGGTAATTTTGCCTTCAAATGATGACCACTTGTCTGCGTAGTGCTGAACAATTCTTTGGCTAATTTGGTGCCAATCACTACGTGGTAATTCGATAATAATTTTTCCAGCCTTTGGTACGCCACCAAATCTTTGGACTTCAAAACTATCACAGTCAATGCGGACGGCTTGATTGGATAATGGAGTAACGGCCTTGCCGCCAAATACTTTTTCGAGTTCGGCGATGCCGAGTGATGGTTGTCTTCCTAGGATTGCTATATACATATATGCCTATTATACGTGGTTGATAGCGTTTTGGATGCTATAATTGTTATAGTTATGAAATTTCGTACTTGGTTGAACATAATTACACTCGTTTTACTTGCTGCAGTCGTGTTTTTTGGTAGGGAACAAATAGTACAGGCCTGGGGTATTTTGGGCGGAGTGAATATATGGATATTTTTACTTATAATCCCAATACAATTGCTAAGTTATTTTGCGACCGGCGAAACAATGACTTCTTATCTAAGAAAAAAAGGTGATTTGCAAACAACTTCTCGCCTTAAAATGACACGCTTGGCACTGGAGTCTAACTTTGTTAATCATGTTGTGCCAGTGCCGGGTATTGCGGCATTTTCATACTCAAGTTGGGTATTAAACCACTACAAAGTTAGCGTTAGCCGATCTACAATGTCACAAATCATTCGCTTTGTATTGATTTTTGTTAGTTTCGTGTTGGTTTTAATTATTTCGGTTATTGTTTTAGCTTTTGATAATAAAGCTAATCGAATTGTCTTAGTTCTTAGTTCGATGATTGTCACTGCAACCATCTGTCTGGTTTTATTTATGCTTTACGCAATGGGTAATCGAAAGAGGATTATTCGTATGTCTGGTTGGATAACCCGCATGACAAATAAAATTACATCTTTTTTCACACGTGGCAGAAAGAAACAGGTTTTAAAGTTAGAAGTTGTCGAAAAATATTTTGGTGATATTCACCAGGATTATATTGAAATTATGAATGACAAGAAGATACTTGTCATGCCATTTCTTTGGGCAACATTAGCCAATATATTAGATGCATTACTTGTTTTGGTAGTGTTTTTATCATTGGGCTCATGGGTTAATCCTGCCTCATTTTTTATTGCCTTTGGGCTATCATCGATTATTAGCTTTTTTGCTGCAACCCCCGGTGGGTCAGGCGTATATGAAGCAGTTATGATAGGTTTTTTGACTTCAGCTACTGGCGTCTCAGCAAGTGTTGCGATTGCCGGAACACTTTTGGCGCGAGCGACATTACTGACGATTACAATCTCGTTTGGTTATCTGTTTTATCAATTAACGATTAATAAATATGGAAAAATCACAAAACCAACCGATATTTAGCGTTAGCGACTTTATTGCGGTTTTTAACCAAACCCTTGAGTATGCTTATCCAAACGTCGAAATTGAAGGCGAAGTTTCTTCGTTTAAGGTGAACCAAGGTAAATTTATCTTTTTCGATATCAAAGATAAAGGCGGTAGTGTCGGCTGCTTTATGACAGTTTGGCAAATGCGTGTACCGATTGAAGACGGTATGAAAATAATTGTGTCGGCTGTTCCAAAATTGACCCAATGGGGTAAATTTAGCCTGACCGTTAAATCAGTTTGGCCAAGTGGCGAAGGGGCAATTAAAAAGAGTTTTGAATTGCTAAAATTAAAACTCGAAACTGAAGGGTTGTTTGCCCCTGAACGTAAGCGCCAATTGCCGGTAATTCCTGAACATATTGCGGTTATAAGTAGCACCCAAGCGGCTGGATATGCTGATTTTATCAAGATTTTAGGTGACAGGTGGGGTGGAATTAAAGTTGATGTTGCACATGTCCAGGTTCAAGGCGAAGCTGCGCCTGACCAAATTATTAGGGCCATCAATTATTTTAACCAACAGGAATTATTGCCTGAAGTAATTGTGATTATTCGTGGTGGCGGTAGTGCTGATGATTTGTCGGCTTTTAATGACGAGCCGCTAGTGCGTGCCATCGCTGGCAGCCGTATTCCGACGCTAGTTGGCGTTGGGCATGAAATTGATGAAAGTTTAGCAGATTTAGCAGCCGATGTTCGGGCTTCGACGCCAAGCAACGCAGCTCAAATTTTAGTGCCAGATAGGGCAGAGATAATTAGAGCTGTTAATACTCAAGTAAAATCACTGTTACCACGTGTTTTGCAGGCCATAAATCAGCAGAAACAGGCAATTGATGTGACTTTATCTGCCGTACTTGAAACGATCGAGATGGCAATTGATGAAAAGATTAGACAGCTTAAATCGTTGAAAAATGTTCTTGTCCAGCTTAATCCAAAAACGGTTTTAGCCAGGGGGTATGCATTAATTCGGGGCGATATTAAGGTTGGTGCAATGATTGAGATTGAAACAAGTAACGTAATAATAGGAGCAGAGGTTAAAAATGTCAGTAAAAGATAAAACAATTCAAGAAAAGACGATTGAACTAACTAAATTAGTGGGATGGTTTGATGGCGATGACTTCAAGCTTGAAGCTGCACTGGATAAATTCAAAGAAGCCGAAGATTTAGCGGCTGATATTGAAAAAGATTTGTTATCTTTGAAAAATGAGATTCAAATTGTTAAACAAAAATTCGATAGTGATAATTAGATAAATGTGGCTGTTGATAATTACATTTATTGTAGTCTTAATGTTTGGGCTGGTTGTTTTTAGTGGATCGCCATATGTACCAAGTCATAAAAAATATGTAAGACAGGCTTTAACTGAGCTATGTCAAATTAATTCGGGTGATTTACTGGTTGATATTGGTAGCGGGGACGGTGTGGTGCTGCGTGAGGCTGCAAAATTAGGAGCTCGAGCAGTTGGCTATGAAATTAACCCAATCTTGGTATTTATCTCTCGATTTTTATCTAGTAAATATCAGTTAATCAATATTAAGTTAGCTAATTTTTGGTTAGAAAAAATTCCAGATGATACGACTTTGATTTATACTTTTTCGGCAACTAGGGATATAAAAAGTATCATAAAAAAAATACAAAAAGAAACTAATAGGGTGGGGCATCAAATACGTGCCATTAGCTATGGTAGCGAATTTATCGGGGTGGAACACCTAAAAGACGTCGGAGCTTATCACTTGTATGTTTTTTATCCTTTACAGTCGGATAAAGCACAAGTATAATTACCTTATGACACAGTTTGGTGATGCATACGGAAGTAGTCCAACTAAAAAAAATGGACAGTTGTTGTTTAAAGTCGTTTTGATTGCCATATCTGTTATTCTACTGGCGTTAGCTATTTTTACTTCTGTTGGCTATCTAGATCAAAAATCAAATGTTGATAGTAAAATTAATATTGCTGTCGCTACGGCTAAAAAGACTCAAGCTGATGCTGATGAAGCAAAGTTTGCTGAACGCGAAAAAGAACCAAACCTTGAATTTATTGGCCCAGAAGATTATGGGCGCGTTACTTTTGATTATCCAAAAACTTGGAGTTTGTATGTAGCCAAAGATGCTTCAACTGGTGGAAATTATGAAGCTTATCTTAATCCGAAATCGGTACCATCAGTTAGCTCGACTCAACAATATGCACTTCGTGTAACGATTGAGCAGACTGATTATGACCAAGTAATTTCAAAATATGCTGCACTTGTCAAAAAAGGTGATTTAACATCAAGCACAGTCACGGTTAACGATATTAACGGCTCTAGATTGGATGGTAGTTTTTCGAAAGATATTCGAGGTTCCCAAGTTATCTTTAAAATTCGCGATAAAACGTTAACTATTAGAACCGATGCCAATACTTTCAAAGCTGATTTTGACGCTTTAATCTCAACAATTAGATTTAACCAATAATCTACTTCTTGTCATGCTACAATTAGTATTATATGAGTGCAGTAAAAGGGGAGCACGAGCAATCTTTTAATGGGTCATTAGTTAATGGCCTTCCTTCTCTTATCGTGGCGGCACATGAACTTAAGTCGCCACTTGTACTAGTTCGTCAGCTATCTCTGATGCTTGAATCTGGTGAAGTTTCGATTGAAGACCAAAAGCGAATGTTGCGACAAATTAGTCTAACTAGCGAGCGAGCGCTTCGTTTAACTAGTGATTTAACAAAATCAATTCGACTATCTGATGCATTATTTAATTTAGAGCCAATTAATCCACAACAACTTTGTGAAGATATTGTTCGTGAATTAACGCCGCTTTTTGTGGCACATGATCGCAAAGTTAAATTAGTTTCGCGCAGGCAACCACCGTTAATTGTAGCTAATCGTGATCTTTTACGACGCATTATTATGAATTTTGGCGATAATGCCCTGCATTATGCAGAAGAAAAAACTGCTGTTGAAATCCAAATTAATATGTTTAACGCTGGTCAAACTATTCGTTTGGGAGTTCGTGATTATGGTCCAGCTTTGCTAAGCAACGCCGTAAGTTCTTTGTCTGGAAAATTAGTTAGTTCATCCTCACAAATTCACGCCCGTCCGCTTAGCAGTGGACTAGGGCTCTATATCGTTGGCCAATTTGCCGACGCTATGAATGGGCAAGTTGGCATGACTCGACATCGTGACGGTGCAACGTTTTATGTTGATTTGCAGGCCTCAAGGCAGTTAAGTTTATTATGAATGGCGCCTCAGTTTTAATTGTTGAAGATGATAATTGGATGGCCGAACAACACGCCCGCGTTTTAACGGGTTCTGGATATAAAACGACGATAACATTGCATGCCTTGGCGGCGATTCAAGTAATTGATGATATTCATCCAGATGTTATTATTTTGGACGTTTTATTAACTGGAAGTACGGCATTCGCATTATTACATGAACTACAATCTTATGGCGACACTGGAAAAATACCGATAATATTATGCACAAATTTGGCAGCCGAACTTTCTTTAGATGATTTAAAATCATATGGAGTAAAGCGTATTTTGGATAAAACAACTATGAAACCTGATGATTTAGTGGCAGCTGTTCGAAGTGTATTGTTATGAAAACTCGCCAAACTAGAGCTATCGTTTTGAGGCGCACAAATTTTGGCGAGGCTGATAGGATTTTGCAATTACTAACTCCCGATGGCAAACAAAGTGTTATGGCGAAAAGTGTCCGACGCGAAAAAAGCCGACTGGCTGGGGGCATTGAATTATTTGCGATATGCGATGTTGTCATTACCGAAGGTAAAGGTGATTTGGGTATATTAACTTCGGCCAGATTAGTCCAATTTTATCGTCACATCATGGAAGATTACGATCGGATGCAATTTGCATATACTGCAATTAAATTAGTGTCGGGTGCGAGTGAAATGGTTGACGGGGAAGAGTGGTATGACGTGCTTGCAAATGTGCTGGCTGGACTTGATGCGCCTTCGCTAAGATTAGATATTATCCAGACATGGTTCTATTTACGTTATGCAGCCTTAACGGGTTATGAGCTTAGTTTGTGGCATGATATTACAGGTGAAAAGTTATCATCAGAAAAGACTTACCGTTATGATTCATCCGAAAGAGGATTAGTGGAATATTCTGGTGGTGAATTAACATCAGAACATATTAAATTATTGCGAGTAATTGCTACTAGGCCACTTAAAATAGTTTCACAAATTGGTGGGATTGATAAGATTATGGGTGAGTGTCTATTGGTTGCCCGTGAACACGCCGCGATATGAAAAACTCCACCATCGGCAAAAGCCAATAGTGGAGCTTGTTCATGAAAATTTAACCCGCAAAAATTTCATGAACCGATCATCAACTTTGTTAGTTCCAAATTTGTTGATGATCATTGCGCGGAAACTATGAAGCCCTGTTCTGTTGGCTCCGTATATTTCTGCCTCAGCAATGTTTTTTCTGTCTTCGTAGGTAACACCGCTAGCAACCATAGACTTTAGTAAATACAGCGAATTGTACTTACGCCATGGATCATGTGACAAGAAGTTGGCTTTTACCCATAAATCTTCAGATTTATTGAATAAGCCAAGTGCGATTTGCATATCATTATGTGCATATGCAATTCGACCTTCAAGTGTAAGAGCCTTTGCTAAACGAAATTTGTTTCCATCGCATTGCTCTCTTATCTCTGGTAAGGCTATTGATGCTGCATGTAGATTGTTTTCTCTAATTGCAGCTAGTGCACAGCTCAATGACACATCGCAGATACTCATCGGTGAGCGAGTTTTACATTTCTTTAGATTCTCTAAAACGTAGGATAGTGACTTATAATCACTAAAACACATTCCATAAAGAACCCAGAAAATATCATTAATTGCTACACTAGGACGGCTTGCCAGACTCTTTCCGACTTTTATTGCTTTTCGGTATTTCTTTTTTTTAATCAGCTCTTCCATATAATGTATGGAATTTTCTTTTCTACTCATTAAAAATCACCTCCCAGTGGTATGAGTTATGACAACCATAGCATATTTTACTAAATAAATCAAATACTGCTATAATAAATCTTAATTATGAACGACAAAAATACCAAGAACGAGGAGATGGAAGCAATTGTTAGTTTGGCAAAGCGCCGTGGTTTTATTTACCAGGGAAGTGAAGTTTATGGTGGTCTTAGTGGAACCTGGGATTTTGGTCCATTGGGTGTGGCGCTAAAGCGTAATATCATGAATTTGTGGTGGAAAATGTTTGTATCTGATCGTGAAGATATGTTCGGCGTTGATGCGGCGATTTTGATGAATCAACGCGTCTGGAAGGCGAGTGGCCATGTCGATACTTTTAGCGATCCTATGGTTACCGATCTAGTGACGATGAAGCCATATAGAGCAGACCATCTTGTTCGTGACGCAGGATACGACATAAGTGGATTATCTAATGATGCGCTCAGTAAGTTGATAAAAGACAATGGCTTAAAAAGTCCCGATGGGAATGCCGTTAGTAGCGTAGTTCAATTTAACATGATGTTTAAAACGAACGTTGGCGCATCTTCCGTATCGATTCAGAGTGAAGAATATAAATCTATTGAGGCTAAGATTGTATTTAAAGGAGAAAATAATTTTGAGACAACGTTTGATATAGAAAAGCGAAGTGATGTAAATAGTATTTCTCTTTACGACAAAAACTCTGTTAGTTATTTGCGTCCAGAAACGGCCCAAGGTATCTTTACTAACTACAAAAATGTTCTTGATAGTTTTTATCCAGATTTACCATTTGGCTTGGCTCAGCAAGGTAAGGCTTTTCGTAATGAAATTTCACCACGTGACTTTATTTTCCGTTCACGGGAATTTGAACAAATGGAAATTGAATATTTTGTCGATCCAGCTAAGTGGGAAGAGTCATTTGAAATGTGGCGAAAATTGGTTTGGGATTGGTGTGCTGCAATTGGTTTGCCAGTCGAATCAGTCCATGAATTAGAAGTTCCAGAAGCTGACAGAGCTCACTATAGCAAGCGAACGATCGATTTTGAGTTCGACTTTCCAATTGGCCGTGAAGAATTATTAGGCTTGGCTTATCGAACTAGTTTCGATCTTAGTAATATTCAACGTGAAGCCGGAAAAAATATGGACTATAACGTTAAAGGAACAAACGAAAAATTTATTCCACATGTTATTGAGCCAAGTTTTGGTGTTGAACGTGCGTTAATGGCAGTACTATCTACAGCCTATACAGAAGATGAGATTAACGGTGAAAAACGTGTTTATTTGAAATTTCCTGAGCACTTGGCTCCAGTTAAATATGCTGTGTCGCCACTGCTTAAAAACAAGCCAGAACTTGTTGCGAAAGCACGTGAAGTTTATGCAATACTAAAGAAAAAGCACGGAGCTGTCATGTGGGATGACAATGGTAATATTGGTAAACGATATCGTCGACAAGACGAAATTGGTACTCCATATTGTGTTGTAATTGACTTTGACTCACTTGAGAATAATACAGTTACTATCCGCGATCGCGATACTACTGAGCAAAAATTAGTTTCAATTAGTGATTTATAAAATATGGATTACAAGATATTTTTCGTTATAATTAGCAGCGTTTTAACAATAGCTTCTGTTATTCCATATCTAGTTGAAGTTGTTAGAAAACAGACAAAACCGAGAATAGTGTCGTGGTTCATATGGTCTGTTATTACCGGTATTGCCGCAGTAGCTGCCTTATATGATCATCAATACGCTACTGCCGTTTTACTATTTTCAGCGATGTCTGAAACTTTAGCAGTCGTTATTTTTGGATGGAAGAATGGTGATAAAAAGATATTAACTTTGGATATAGTATGTTTTGTTGGTGCGATTGTGGGTATTATTTTGTGGGTAATTTTTAATTCACCAGCGGTTGCTGTTATTGCTACTATCCTAATTGATTTTATAGGTGGTATACCAACATTAGTGCATTCTTGGAAAAAGCCAAATGAAGAAACATGGATTACTTTTATGGCCTGTTTTTTTGCATCTTTGCTTACCATTGCAACTCTTAGCGATTGGCGCATTACATCGGCTGCATATCCAATATACTTGGTCTTTATTAATCTGGAATTTACACTTGTTATCGTTTTAAGAAAAAAGTATTTAGAACTAAAAAAACGCTAGATTTAGCGTTTTTTTAGTATAATTTACGATAACAATACAACTATTTTGTTTTTTTAGCTGCTTTTGGTTTCTTAATTTCTTTTTTAGTGTTTCCTTTGTCGTTTTTTGACATCTGAATCCTTTCTGGACTCTAAGGTCCTTGCGATATTATTATTATGCTTAAGCTTCATAATATCAAGAGGGTAGGATGGGAATAATAATCTCAGATTGTTTTGTGGTATATCACTTTCTTATCGTCCACTCTCATTACATTTATACCAACAGCACACTCTACGTGTGACGCATTAGCGTTAGCACGTGGCGTTCGGCTGCTTCGCACAGTTTGTTGGGTATAAAGTAATGATAGTTGACGTGTCTTGAATAGATTTGAGAGATTAACTTCTTACGACAATTAGCAAAGTTGATTTATATATTAATCACGGGTGACGTTTGGTGGGGACCCCTAAAATTGTTTTATCGTAATCAATAAAAAATTCTAGGGGAAACCAAAGCGGCAGGACCCGCACGATTAAACTGTCATTTATTTATTTTGTACCGATTAATTATAAATACCTTGCGTACATGGCATAAAAAAGGCTACTATATATATAGTCCTTATTAAGGACTCTGAATAACTTTGAAACCGACGTCACAGGCAACTGAAATTATGATACAAGCATTTTTATACTAGTACTTAGTACCAGGGTCTTGGCGAGGAAAGGAAAATATATGATAGAGGGAATTGTTGCCGCAATTATTGGGGTACTTGCTGGTGTAGGCAGTACCGTTGTGTATGAAAAGCGTCGCCAAACAGGTGGCAAACTTAAAGCTGAAAAAGAAATAGCTCTTGCCAAAACAAAAGCTAGTGACATTGTATTGAAGGCTAAAGACGAAGTTATCCAATTGGAAAATGAGCGTCGTAGCGAATGGAAGCGAACTGAAAACCGGTTAGCTGAACGTGAAACAAATCTTGATCGTAAGATTGACGAGCTTGATAAACGTGCTGAAAAATTACGCAATGAAGAGCGAAGTGTTGAAGGTCTTAAAGACGAAATTCGTGAGATTCGTGTTAAACAACAAGATAAACTTGAAAAAATTGCTAAACTTTCGAAAACTGAAGCTGCTGAAAAGTTAATGGAAGTAACCGAACGTGACATCAAACAAGATTTAGTTGGTTTAATTAATAAATTACAAAATGATGCCAAAGAAGAAGCTGAAGAACAGGCTCAAACAATTTTAGTAACGGCTATGGAACGTATGTCATCAGAAGTTACTGCAGAACGTACAGTAACTGCAGTTAAGCTAACTGATGATGAAATGAAAGGCCGTATTATTGGCAAAGAAGGCCGTAATATTCAGGCTTTGCAACGTGCTACTGGTGTAGATATTTTGGTTGACGATACTCCTGGAATGATTATTTTAAGCTCATTTGATCCAGTCCGTCGTCAAGTTGCTCGTATGAGCTTGGAATTATTGATGAAAGATGGCCGTATTCATCCCGGACGCATTGAAGAAGTTGTGGCTAAGGCTGAAACTGAAATCAATAAAGAAATAAATCGTGCTGGTGAAGATGCAGCAAGGGAAGTTGGCGTTGTAGGCATTCCAAAAGAAATGCTGCGACTACTTGGCGAATTAAAGTTTCGTACAAGTTATGGCCAAAATGTGCTTATGCACAGTGTTGAAATGGCACATTTATCTGGACTTATTGCCGAAGAGATTGGTGCCGATGTTCGTATTACTAAAATCGCAACATTATTACATGATACAGGTAAAGCTGTGACTCATAAAATGGAAGGTAAACATCACCATATTGCAGCAGAACTTGCTCGTAAATATGGTATGTCAGAAGAGATTGCCCATGCTATTGAAGCTCACCATGATGACGTAGAAGCTACGACACCTGAAGCTTTAGTTGTTCGTGTTTGTGACTCACTATCTACAGCCCGTCCAGGTGCTCGTAATGTTAGCGCCGAAAACTTCGTAGAGCGTATGCGTGATCTTGAGAATATTGCACTTGGATTTAACGGTATTGATAAAGCCTATGCAATTAGTGCTGGACGTGAAGTTCGTGTAATTGTTAGTCCAAAATCAGTTGATGATTTAAGTGCTATCAAGCTTGCTCGTGATATTGCCACCAAGATTGAAAGTACGATGCAATATCCTGGTACGATTAAAGTTAACGTTATTCGTGAAACTCGTGCCATTGAATTTGCTAAATAAATATTTACAAGAACTAGTGATTGATTAAATTGTTTGTCTGACATGTTAAAATAGCTAGATGAATACAACTCAAATTACTGGTCTAACATCAAAAGAAATTGTTGGCAGACAAAAAAAGTTTGGTTTTAATGAGCTTCCAAACCAAGATAAAAAAAATATATTCAAAACTATCATTGGTTTGTTACTAGAGCCAATGATTTTTTTGTTATTATCAACTGTTACTATTTATTTTTTGTTAGGTGATAGAAATGAAGCCTTACTTTTACTTGTGTCTTTTTTGGGCATTATTGGTATTGAGCTTTATCAGGATATGAAAACAGAAAAATCGCTTGAAGCCCTTCGAAATCTTTCAAGCCCAATTTCTGATGTTATTCGAGATGGTAAACGGGTAACAATACCCGGTCGTGAAGTTGTAGTTGGAGATATTATAATACTTTGCGAAGGTAGTAGAGTTCCAGCCGATGCAAAATTAATATCTGCAGAAAATTTACGAGTTGATGAATCATTACTGACTGGTGAATCTGAACCAGTTGAAAAGCATACTCGTGAAATAAGAGATTTTAGATTAAACTCAGTTTTTTCAGGCACCCTTGTTGTCAAAGGCCACGGCATTGCTGAAGTAACTGGTATTGGTTTTAATACTGAAATCGGAAAAATAGGTACGTCACTTAAATCAATTGAGACTGAAAAAACACTTTTACAAAAAGAAGTTACTAAAGTAATTAAGTTTGTTGCAGCTTTGGCAATTAGTCTTTCGGTGCTACTCGCATTATTGTATTGGGCCAGTAGTGGAGATTTAACAAAAGGTTTACTTGCTGGTTTGACGCTGGCTATTTCGATTTTACCAGAGGAGTTTCCAGTTGTTCTTACGATTTTCTTAACACTTGGATCATGGAGATTAGCTAAAAGTAATGTGTTGGCGCGCCGAGCTCATACAATCGAAACGCTAGGTAGTGCAACTGTTCTTTGTGTAGATAAAACCGGAACCTTAACCGAAAATCGTATGACATTAGCGGTTGTCGTTAATACTGCCGGCATATTATATAGTGATGACTTTAAAGATATTTCTGAAGTAATTAAATATGGTGTTTTGGCATCTCAACAAAACCCATTTGATCCAATGGAAGAGGCCTTTATCGCGGCTGGTGAACAAACTTTTGGCAGTGTGAAGCCTATTTATAATAAGCAATCAATAATAAAAGAATATCCTCTTGAAGAAAGTTCTCTGTCAGTTGTTAATATTTGGGGAATTGGTAGCAAAATTAACGACGTCGCGCTAAAAGGTGCTCCAGAAACCGTGTTTGATTTGTGTCATCTTGATAAAAAGAGCTGCCAAAAGTTTGAAAATCTAGTCAAAGAATTAGCTGAACATGGGTTAAGAGTATTGGCTGTTGCTAAAGGTACAAATTTTTCTTCAGTTCCAGATAGCCGACATGATTTTGATTTTGAGTTTTTAGGCTTAGTTGGTCTTGCCGACCCAATTCGCAAGGAAGTTCCAGCTGCGGTAAAAATGTGCAGAAATGCTGGAATTAAAGTCGTTATGATAACTGGTGATTATCCACAGACTGCTATGAGTATAGCTAATAAAATTGGTTTGGGTTCGGAAGGCATAATTACTGGTTCCGAATTTGAAAAATTGTCTGATGCGCAGAGAAAAGAAATTGTTAAAACTGTGTCAGTTTTTAGTCGAGTTAGCCCTGCAAACAAATTAACAATTGTGAATGCCTTCAAAAAAAATGGTGAAATCGTTGCGATGACGGGAGATGGCGTTAATGATGCCCCAGCTCTCAAGTCGGCGCATGTTGGTATTGCGATGGGTAAAAGGGGAACGGACGTCGCCAGAGAGGCTGCTACTATCGTTCTGCTTGATGATAACTTTGCATCTATTGTCCACGGTGTTCGTTTGGGTCGCAGAATCTATGACAACTTGCAAAAGGCTATGTCATATATTATTTCGGTCCACATTCCAATTGCGATGTTATCACTTATACCTGTAATTATGAAATGGCCATTAGTGCTTACTCCAGCTCACATTGTCTTTTTGGAATTTGTAATTGATCCAAGTTGCACGATTGTTTTTGAAAATGAAAAAGAGAATAAAAATATCATGAACCGTATGCCAAGAAAATTAAAAGATTCAATTTTTAATAAAAGAATGGTACTAGGCAGTTTAGTCCAAGGTCTGTTTGTCGCAGCCATAGTGGTTTCTTCATTTAAAATTCTAACGGATATTGGTTGGACTGCAGACAAAGCTCGCAGCATGACATTCTTGATTTTAATTGTTGCAAATATAATTTTGATTTTAGGTATTTCTGGCAAGCAAGCGCTCGCCAATATATTTCGATTTGAAAACAAAGCTATGGTTGCTATATTATTCATCACAGCTATCTTCTTGACTTTGGTGCTAAACGTTCCCTTGCTGCAAGAGCTATTTCATTTTAGCCAGTTATCTTTGTCTGAGACAGCTATAGGGTTGGGGATTGGGATATTGTCGATAATCGGTATTTTGCCGCTTAGGCTTATATTTAAAAACGCGGATAAAGTGGGATAAGATAGTATATAACTTTACATTTTTATATTATTATGCTATTATAGGTTCATGTCAGAATTTTTAAAACAAAAACAACCAGAATCAGTATTAGATAACTTAAGTTATGGTATTGACAGCCAAAGTTTAAACCCGAGTGCTATTGACAATTGGGGAAGTGGATTAAATGGTCGCGAGGAATTAATTTTGGATGTTAATATTGATAAAAATCCAGAAGAAGAATCAAATTCAGGGATGCTTGATGATGTATTCGCCGCTAGACGAGCTAGGCAAGCAGAATCTGAACATCAACCTGGTAAAGTTGAAAGCTTTTTTAGAGCCATTGGTGCGAAGGCACTTGCTAAAGGACCCCGTAGTAATTAATCGGTCTTTCCGAATAAAAATAACCTCATTAATTTGAGGTTATTTTATTATAGCAAAACAGATTTGTGGTCTATAATAGCCATATGGCTAATGCTATAGTAATAAAAGATTTCAAAAAACACTTTGGTAAATTGCACGCAGTTGATGGTATTAACCTTGAGGTTCATGCCGGTGAGATATTTGGCTTCTTGGGGCCTAACGGGGCTGGTAAGAGCACTACGATACGATGTTTGATGGGTTTTAATAAACCAACGGCTGGAAGTATTTCGGTTTTTGGTTATGATATGTCAAAAGATTCGACACTTGCTAAACAATATATTGGTTATCTTCCTGGCAACGTCAAATTATATGATAAATGGACAGGCTGGGAACATATTAAGTTTTTTGAGAGCGTACGTGGAAAATCAAGTAATGTTGAAAGTCTAATTAAACGCTTTGATTTTAATCCAAATGCAAAGTTTAGACATCTTTCGTCTGGTAACAAACAAAAACTTGGTTTAATTTTAGCGTTAATGCATGAACCAAAACTGCTAGTTATGGATGAGCCAACGGTTGGACTTGATCCACTTCTGCAATATGAAATTCATAAAGTTTTAATGGAAATGCGTGATCATGGAACAACAATTTTTATTTCTTCGCATAATTTACCAGAGATAGAAACACTTTGTGGACGTGTAGCGATTATTAAAAATGGAAAATTAGTTGTTGTTGAAAGTATTAAATCATTGGGTGAAAAAAAGCTTCATAAAATTGAAGTTCATTTTAGTGATAAATTTGCAGCGTCAGAGTTTAAAATTAGTGGTGTTACTAAGATTGAAGAGATTGGTAATGGGCTGCTTATTACTACAAGCGGAGATTTAAACTCGGTTTTGAAGTTGGTTGCTAGACATCATGTAACTGATCTTGAGATTACCCACGCTTCACTTGAAGATGTCTTTATGAAGTTTTATGAAAGGACCAAATAATGTTTGCTTTTACTATTCGGATGATTCGAGATAAATTTAAATCATTTGTTGTCTATTCGATATCGGCTGTAGCACTTTTAGAGATGTACGTAGCGCTTTTTCCAGCAATTCGACAGCAGGCTACTCAAATTGATTTGATGATGAAATCGTTCCCTCCGGAACTATTTCGGGCTATGAACATAGACCCTAGTATGCTTTCTTTTTCGACATTGGAATCGTATATTTCTACCGAATATATGAGTTTTTTGTGGCCAATTTTAGCCATTATTCTTGCAATATCAATCGCAAGTTATATTTGCGTTAACGAAGTTGACAAGGGAACTATGGAGACCTTAGCTTCTTTGCCAGCCAGTCGAACGAGAATCTTTATTGAACGATATTTTGCAGGGGCATTATTATTAGCTGTATTTTCGGCTATTAGTTTATTGGCGGTAATTCCACTCGCGAAACTACATGGTATAGATTATGTTTTGGCTAATTACTTAACGGCGGCAGGTGGCGCATTTCTATTTGTCTGGGCAGTATATTCGCTGGCAGTGCTTTTCTCTGTAATTTTTTCCGAAAAAGGTAAGGCAAGCATGGTTACTGGTGGCATACTAACTTTAATGTATGTATTGTCAATCATATCTAATTTGCAAGATAATCTAAAAAACTTTCAATATTTTAGTTTTTTTCATTATTTTAATGGGTCGGAATTGCTTGCAAAAAATGTTTTTCCAGATTACGCATTATTAGCTTTGGGCGGGTTTGCTATCTTTGCATCAGTTGCGGCATTACTATGGTTTAGAAAGCGCGATCTGTCAGTTTAACTTGATTAAAAAATAATCATGGAGATAAAATGAACAATCCAGAAATTCGCAAAAGTTATTTCAAAGATGAGTATGTGATTATTTCACCAAATAGATCAAAGGGTGCGCATAAATTTGAGAAGTTGATTGAAATCGAATCTAATAAAATTTGTTATTTTTGTCCACAAAATTTTAATGGCGAAACAATTACATATCGTGATGATAATGAAAATGGCGATTGGGAAATTATATCGGTTATAAATAAGTTTGCCGTACTCTCTTTAGATAACATCAATGCCTATGGTCAGGCAGAGGTACTTATTGAAACTCGTAAACATGGTTTAGACATTAATGATTTTTCCGTTGACCATATTGTTCGGATTTTTGATGCTTACATTAACAGATATAACGAATTACGTGAAATAAACGGCGTAAAATACGTGATTATATTTAAGAACGAAGGCGGCAAAGCTGGAGCTTCAGTTGCGCATACTCATTCACAAATAATTGCTTTGCCTATATTGCCGCCGAAGATTGACGTTGAATCTCGAGCATATACTAAATATTATCTGGAGCATTTGGTTTGTCCATATTGTGACATTATTAAAAAAGAAACTGATAGTGAACGGGTTATTTGGGAAGATGATAACTTGTTTGTCTTGGCACCTTATGCCAGTGAAACGCCATATGAAGCTTGGTTAATTCCAAAGCGTCATATTCGTTTAATATCGGAACTAAATTATGAAGAAAAGAAGTCATTTGCGACGGCAATGAAACTTGTTTTGGGAAAAATGGATGAGTTGGGCATTGCATATAACTATTTCTTTGAAAATGCCGTAAATAATGAAGGTTATCATATGCATGTCAAAATTAAACCACGACCAAATGTTTGGGCTGGGTTGGAGTTGGGTACTGGTGTTATGATTAATCCAATTCCGCCAGAGTTAGCTGCTGAAGTTTATCGCGGTAAGGTTGTTGTCGAGGACGATCCTAGGTTTTAACTAGTTGTGTGGCACAGTGGTTATATTAATTATTTAATATAATGAAAGGACAGCTCCTCCGTTCGTTTGTAAAAGAAAATGCTACGCGCTTTCTTTTGCTGCGCTCGCTACGCCAAACTTCGACCTACAAATTTTGCCAGGGCAAAATTTAGGTCGAAGGTTTGAGGTCATTTCAGACCTGGGTCCAAATAAAAAAGACTATCCTACGGATGGTCTTTTTTATTTGGTCGGGGTGAAAGGACTCAAACCTTCGACCTCTCGGTCCCAAACCGAGCGCGCTATCAACTGCGCCACACCCCGATGGTGTTACCCGATGAATTATAACTCAATTCAGAAGCTATTTCTAGTGTTATAATAGAAAAGCAAATTATTATGATGAAAAAATTCTTTAAATCAAAAAAATCTATATTTGGTGTTCAAGTTGCAGATTGGCTATTGGTAGCGCTTGGTTTGGCGGTATTCGTAACTATTACTTTACTGACAATTACTAAATTTTCAATCTGGTTTGACGAAGCTTTCGGGGCATATTTAATCAGATTTAATTTTTGGGATATTGCTAAATATACAGCTGCTGATGTGCATCCGCCACTTTATTATTGGTTGTTAAAACTTTGGAGCATGTTGTTTGGCACTTCCGAATTGGCTCTTCGCTCGATGAGCACATTATTTGGTGGTGTATCAATTGTATTTGGATATTTGTTAGTTAATAAGTTATTTAATAAAAAAGCTGCACAAATTAGTTTAATTTTTATGGCTTTATCGCCAATGTTGGTGCGTTATGGTCAAGAAGCTCGTATGTATACCTTAGTGACGGCAATTGCGCTAGCTGCGACTTACGTACTGACTTTTGCAATAAATTCAAAGAGGCGATTGCCTTGGGTGATTTATGGAATTTTAGTCGGTCTTGGTATGTGGGTTCATTACTTCTCAGCAATTGTTTGGATTGCACATTGGGTTTGGCGAGTTGATAATATACGTCGATCGGCAGGCAAGGGTCAGTTTATTAAAATGTTCTTTAGGAAAGAATGGATTTTGGCTCATATTGTGGCGATTGGTATATTCTTGCCGTGGCTACCTTTTATGGCAATACAAATGACAGTGGTTCAGGCTTTTGGTTTTTGGATACCACAGGTAACACCGGCTACAATAATCAATTTTTTAACAAATGTTGTTTATTATCTAGATATTGGCAAGGTAACTGGTTGGTTAACGCTGGGATTTTTGGCTGTTGTCATATTGTTAGTCGTATTAGCTATTAGAGTTTATAAGTCACAAAATAAGTTAGACCGTCAATCATACCGATTAATTATCGCATTAGCTTTTGTGCCAATGTTAATATTATTTTTTGCATCAATGCCTCCGCTCCGATCGTCCTTTGTTGATCGATATTTAATACCGTCAGCATTTGGTATAGCTTTATTTATTGGCATCACGCTATCATTGGGTATTAAATTCATTCGACCCAAAAGTCAAACTATTACAATTGCTTTGGTGGCTGGATTAATGATAATTGGTATTTCAAATGTCTACCAATTGGGAAATTATAATAAAAATTCAAATGCTTCAAATAGTACAAGACAGATTATTGAAGCGGCGACAAAAAAATCGTCTGTTGGTCAAACCATTGTGGCAGCAACGCCTTGGCTTTTTTACGAAGCGGCATTTTATTCAACAACTGATTCTACTGTTTACTATATTGCGCCATCTGACTATCCTTATGGATCGTTAAAAATGCTAAAAGATAATGATCAATTTAAAATAAAAGATATAAATGCTTTTGCGAAAGCTAATAAAACATTTTGGTATGTTGGCTATTCAACTGAGGGTAAGCTAAATGCGCCTTGTTCAAATTTAGAGGCAATTCAAGAAGTCTTAGTAAATGATACCGTAAGTGGTAAGCCTGCTTATAAAGCAATTCAATACAAAATAATTAATAATTAGGCTTTAGATAAAATTTTAGAATTATCGAGGACGTTTTAGTGCAAAATTACGAGCAAGTTGAGTTAGGCTGTCGTCGATAAGTTTACCATCGAAATTGCCATATTTATTGATAACAGCTTGTTTGATTAAGAAATCTGCAATTTGTGGGTTCTTTGGCAAAAGGGACCCGTGTATATAACTGCCGATGACGTTTTTATATCTGGCACCTTCGCTAATATCGGTGGTGTTGTTGCCCGCGCCTAAACGAACGATTCCAAGAGCGGTTACTTTATGGCCCAGAAATGTCTGACCACTGTGGTTTTCATAGCCAACTATATCTCCAAATTGTTCGCTGTGGGTGGTGATGTTGCCAATAAGTCGCTCAGATCTACCGTAAGTTTCAATATTAAATAGTCTAATTCCTTCGATAGTTTCGCCACTGTTAGTTTTAAAGAAATTACCAAATAATTGATATAATCCGCAAATGACTAGCATTGGCGTACCTTTATCGGCTAATTCTTTTAATTTGGGACCTATTATTAATAAGTCTGCTTGAATTTTGTTTTGGCCGCTATCTTGGCCACCACCGCCAACGACAATATCAACATTGTCAGGAAATTTATCGCCTCGATTATACTCGATAACCTGTGGAGCGTATCCGTACCATTCTAGTCGGCGCTTTAGAGTAAGTACATTACCATAGTCACCGTAAATATTCATATCGTGAGAGTATAAATTTAAAATTGTGATTGTTTTATCGTTCATTTTATAACCTCGACATGAGTTAATCTTGAAAGCATATGGCGTAAAGTTATCATGGCCGTATAAGTACAATAAATTCTTTTTGGTTTATTAGGGGATATTGAAATAAACCTCTTTAAGGCTTTTCTTAGATTAATATCGACATTTTTAATTGGTACATTATCATATTTTAACCTAAGAGCCATATCATAGGCTCGAATTCCGGACACTTGATCGATTCCGTTTGCGGCCAAACTTGAAAAATCTACATCCCATAACCATGACATGTCGCGTCCGTCAGCGTAATTGTCGTTAATCGCAATCATTGTCGAATATCCTGATGGGTCAAACGATTCAAGTCCTAGCCTAAAGCCGGATGGGTTTTTAATCAAAACTAGTTCAAGCGGCTTACCTTTAACTATTAATGTCTCACCTCGACCAAAAGCTGGAGCTACTTGGGATAATGATTCGATTAGTTTAGCTTTGTTTAAATCTTTGCCCATAATTGCTCGCACTAAAGTAAGTGCCGCTGCGGCGTTAAAAACATTGTACACGCCCGTTAACTTTAGTTTGGTTGAAACTTTTTTATCATCAATAATAAACGTCGCAGAATTACCAGTAAATTTGGATAGTATGACATCGGCTTTAGTTTTGGAATGCGATTTTACTAAAAGGCTATGCAGATTGTCATCATTTGGAAAAATGTGTAGCAGGCTGTCGTCGAGACCAAAGAACTTAACTTCTTGAGATTCAAGTGATTTGGCAATATTCGCAATTCTGGTATCTTCACGATTTAAAACAACGGCTTTAGTTGTTGCATTTGCGACATGGCGTAATAAGTTTGTTGTGTAGTCAATTTCGCCAAATCGATCAAGTTGATCGCGCATAACATTCAAAATTAAACTGTAGCTGGGCGCAATTTTATCAACAAAATGAACGGCGTGGGCCTCGTCAAGTTCTAGCACTGCAATATCAGCATAAAGATAACCATATATATCGACTTCGCCAAGTAGTGCGGCCGCAACGCCACGGGTAAAATTACTTCCGGTTTTATTAGTGAAGACCTTTAAACCTTGACCTTCAAGTAACTCAACGACCATTTTTGTCGTTGTAGTCTTACCATTTGTTCCACTAATTACGACTACACCGAGCGGTGCGTTTGCTAATGTGCGTTTTATGAAATTAGGGTCAATTTTTTCAACAACTAAACCAGGCAAAGCTGACCCACCACCACGAATTTTAGCGATGTTTTTGACAGTTTTACCTATGATGGTTACGAGAGGTTTTGACATAGTTTCTATTATAACGTAAGCGTTTATATTGGGCCAATATATCATGCTATAATAGTGACATGTTTTTGGTGGATATACTTTCTTGGTGGTATAGTGGTGGTTTTACTGACCGTGCACACATGATGAAAAGCCGTCTAGACGGCTTGGCCGACTTCTTTTCAATTGGGTTATTATTTACGACTTTATTTGCTCCATACCGGCAAATTTCGGTTGGTAGTATTGGCGTTTCGCTTAGTGAACAAATGCATGCGTTTTTTGATAAATTGTTATCGCGAATTATTGGGTCTATCGTTCGAACTTTTATGATAATTGCCGGATTGATTGTGATGTTCTTTCAAGTAATATTTGGAATGACTGTATTACTATTTTGGCTTGTTATTCCTATGCTACCAATAGTTGGGCTAATAATGATGTCGATTGGATGGGTACCAACATGGATGAATTAAAATTTAATTTTAGAAGTTCTCGCAGTGAAAAATCACGAACTAGCGTCGTCTTTAGTTTTGCTTGGTTAATGTTTTTATCAGTTTTGACAGTGGCACTTGTAATCATTGGTATTAGTCTGCTAATTATTAATTTGTCACTAGGCTGGGCGCTCGTTGGTGTATCTGTTATTCCGGCTATGATAGTTGAATGGTATGACGGTGAATTACATCATTTACCGGTCGCAAAAAAGCCAAAATCAATTGACGATGTTTTATCGAGCACTGTTTTGGGCCGTTTATCTCATAGACCAACTCCACGTGAAGTTGCAATAATTGTTAGTAGTTTACCTGGTGGCCAATTTTTTGCTGCTCGTTTTGGTATTGGATCAAAATTTTTACAAATATTTACTTCAGATTCTGATGCTGATATGCAGAAGGTTTGGCAAGAGGCGTGGCATTTGCGCGAACAAACAAATAGTAAAAATATATCAGCAGTCGTTTTAGTAGTTGCGCTTGTTAAATGCGCACCTAACTATCAGACTTTACTTAGTCATTTACAATTAGATATTGAAGATTTGATTCACGGTATTGAATGGTATAACCACTTGCGTGATTTGATTGATCAACATCGGATGCCTAGAAAAACTGGTGGGGTGGCACGTGATTGGTCTTTTGGTTGGACGCCATTACTCAATCACTTTGGAAGAAATATTAGTCAACAAGTTGGTTCAAAAAACTCTCTGCTAATTAAACTGACCGCGCATGATGATTCTTTAAACCAAATTATTAACATATTTGGTAAGAAGGGACGTCAAAATGCTGTTTTGATTGGGCCGTCTGGTGTTGGTAAGACTGAAATTGTTCACGCTTTCGCGTCAAAAATAATTAGTGGCGGTTCAGATGTGCCAAATAGCCTTAAATTTCGGCAAGTATTTGTTTTGGATTCATCAGCGTTAATTGCAGCAGCTCCGGGTAGAGGCGAGATTGAACAATTAATTCCAAGAATTTTGAATGAAGCTTATAGATCAAAAAATGTAATAATTTGCTTGGACAATGCCCAATTATTTTTCGAAGAAGGCATTGGTTCTGTTGATGTTTCAAATATATTCTTGCCAATTTTAGAAGCTGGTAATTTACGGATGATTCTTACTATGGACGAGCAGCGATTTTTGCAAATTGGCCGTCGTAATCCAGAACTAGTAAATGCACTTAACCGAATTGTAGTTACGCCAGCAACTCGCACGGAGACGATTGCTATTATGCAAGATAGGTCTATATTAATGGAATTCCAACATAATGTGACATACATGTATCAAGCACTTGTTGAAGCATATCGTTTAGGTGAACGCTATGTTCATGATTTAGCTATGCCTGGTAAGGCGCTTAATTTATTGGAATCGTCTGCACATTATAGTGATAATGGCTTGGTGACAGCAAAATCAGTTCAACAAGCGATTGAAAGCACTATGGATATAAAAGTCGGAGTCGCTACTGGTGATGATGAGCGTGAAAAGCTTCTAAATCTTGAAGATCTTATTCATAAACGAATGATTAATCAAACAAGGGCTGTAAAAGTTGTCAGTGACGCGCTTAGAAGGGCTAGGGCAGGTGTTCGTAGCCAGAATAGACCCATTGGTACTTTCTTGTTTTTGGGTCCAACTGGCGTAGGTAAAACGGAACTTGCCAAGGCTTTGGCCGATGTTTACTTTGGTGGCGAGAATCGTATGATTCGTTTAGACATGAATGAATATTCAAATAGTAATGACGTCGATCGTTTGATTGCCGATGGAGCAGATAACACAAATAGCTTAACCGCTCGGGTTATGAAGCAACCGTTTAGCGTAATTTTGCTTGATGAAATCGAAAAAGCTCATCCAAACGTCTTGTCAACATTACTACAATTACTTGATGAGGGAATTTTACGTGACGTTAAAAATCGCGAAGTAAGTTTTCGCGATGCGATAATTATTGCAACCAGCAATGCTGGGGCTGACACTATTCGTGAATATATTGATCGTGGTTATGATATTGAACAATTTGAAGATCAATTTGTTGATGGGTTGATTAGCAGTAAACAATTTAGACCAGAATTTTTAAATCGTTTTGATGAAATTGTTTTATTTAGGCCACTCAAAAAAAATGAGCTGATTAAAGTTGTTGATTTAATGATTGCTGGTGTTAATAAAACCTTGTCATTACAAAAGGTTAGTGTTGATGTTTCAATGGATGCAAAAAAATATTTGGTAGAAGTTGGTTATGATCCAAGATTAGGTGCACGACCAATGCGACGAGTTGTTCAGCGTGCAGTCGAGAATACGGTTGCAAAACAGATGTTGTCCGGGTTAGTTGAGCCTGGTAGCATAATTGAAATATCGCTTGACCAAGTCAAGCAAATAATTAGTTCTAAAAATAATGCTGATCAGATTATTGAATCAAATCAAATTGAGTAGTTTAGTTTAGCTATTATAATTCTTGTAAAACTTCACGTAGGTCATTGATTATATAATCGGCGTTTTGGGTTTCTTCGTGATTTCGCTTGGGATGTTTGTAAAAATAGGTGATAGCACCAACCTCTTTGCCTAACTTTAAGTCGCCTTCAGAATCACCAATAGTAACTATTTTTTTAAAGTTTTTATCTTTAAGATAGTCTTTTAATGCATCAATTTTTGAGCCATGAGTTTGGTGTGCATTAACTCCAATTACATTGTTGTCATCAAAAAAAATTCTTATGTTGATTGTATCTAAAAACCAAAATAAATCTTTTTGTCTGGTATTGGAAATGACGATTTGTTGGTTATTAGAATTAGCAATTTTTGTTAAGACCTCAACGACGTGGTCATTTGTTTTAATTTGACTAGCTAATATGGTTGGATCGTCTTCGACAAATTTAAAACAAGCAGCTTGTAGTTCAAGGCATTTTTCTTTAGAAATATTTGGTAATAACTTTTCAAAATATTGGTACCATTTTAACCCTAGGTACTCTTCGTTTAATTTGTCAGTTAATTGTTCGGTAAACCCAAATTGGGTTAGGATTTTGTTAGAAATAACCTTAACGGCTTTTTCATTATCTTTTTCAAGTACACCATGAAAATCCCAAACAAAAAGTGTATTTGGCATTATATCCAAGTTCCGCCATAAATTATGGCACCGATGATTAATAGGCTATCAAAAATAAAAAATAAGGATTGATAAATTAAGACAATTTTCTCTTTATGTACGATGGCATACCAGATCCAAATAATTGTAAGTAGGTTAAATCCAACCCATGTAAGTATCGAAATTCCCGAGGCATTACGATTTTTGAAAATGCCTATGGCTTGAGGAAGGGTACAGAGAGGTTCAACTACGGCTACGATAATGATTAATTTATCAACAAAAGACTGTCGCTTTTGTTTTGGTTTTAATTTTGGCATATATGTTTATATTTTATCAGAAATATTGAAACGATTATAGTGGTCAGTTTGGGTTTATTTAACTTTAATCTTGAGTATTGGTTGTATGAAAGATTTTCATATTATTAATGATTTATTAATTTTATTACATATTGACGAGTCGCTGTCTTCGTAAATAGCCCAACCTTCCTCATTGGCAACTCTTGCTAGTCCTTTG
>Ga0123336_10000256_pt1 | contig 55830 bp, 54 predicted proteins | sample SSSSmetaG_FD_96466 | JGI IMG/M metagenome (GOLD analysis project Ga0123336, IMG submission 96466) | Glacier valley bacterial and archeal communities from Borup Fiord, Nunavut, Canada, to study Microbial Dark Matter (Phase II) - ​SSSS metaG | ecosystem: Environmental > Aquatic > Freshwater > Ice...
AGAGACGCGGAGCACCACGAGGCGGCAAGTGGGCGCATTCCCGTATCGTACGCCCTATTCGACGGAGGGATCAAGCTCGTCGCTATCCGACATGGTGGGTGGTGTCGGCAGTGGTATTGGGGGATGGTGTTGGGGCGTCAGCCTCGCCATCCCCCAACACGCCCTCCCACCGAGCGACGACGGCCGAGGCGAGTCCGTTGCCGATCACGTTGACCATCGTGCGGGCCATATCCATCAGCTCGTCGACTGCAAGCAGCATGGCCACCCCGGCGTCGGCCGGAAGGCCGAAGCCGCCTGCCGTGCCAGCAATGATCACCAAGGTCGCCCGCGGCACACCCGCCACGCCCTTCGACGTCAGCATGAAGGTCAGCGCCATCAGGAGCTGGGTGCCGATTGACAGCTCGATGCCGGCGGCCTGGGCGATGGTCACCGACGCCAGCACGAGATACAGCGTCGAGCCGTCGAGGTTGAACGAATAGCCGGTGGGGATGACGAAGCCCGCCACCCGTCGCGGCACGCCAAACTCGGTCATGGTTTCGAGAAGCTTGGGCAGCGCTGACTCACTCGACGCCGTCGAGAACGCGGTCAAGGCCGGCTCCCGCACGGCGCGGAAAAAGCGCCGCGGCGAGATGCGGCAGATGAACATCACCGGCAGAAACACCAGCACCACCAACAAGAGCAGAGCCAGATAGAGCGACCCGACCAGCAGCGCGTAGCGGCCGAGCAGGCTGGCCACCGCAGCCCAGCCACCGACGGTGTGATCGCCGACGGTGTGCACTGCGGCCATGTGGCTCACGTTGTAAGCCATCGCGCCGAAGACGCCGAGGGGCGTGAGTCGCATGATGATGTCGGTGTACTTGAACATCACCTGCACGACGCCTTCGAAGAAGGCCAGCACCGGCTTGCCACGCTCGCCGACGCGGGTGAGGCTGACGCCGAACAGCGTCGCAAAGACGACCACCGGCAAGATGTCGCCGGCGGCGGCATGGGCGACGAGGTTGGACGGAAAGAGGTGCATCGCCACCTCCCAGCCGTTTTGTTGGGCGCCGAGGTGGCTGTGTTTGCTGAGGTCGAGTGAGAGGCCTTGGCCGGGCTTTATCACGTTGACCACGAGGAGACCGATGCCGAGCGCAAAGGTGGTCACGATCTCGAAGTACAGCAGCGCCTTGCCACCCATGCGGCCCACGGCTTTCAGGTCGCCGGTCTGGGCGATCCCGACGACAATCGTCGAGAACAAGAGCGGAACGATGAGCCCTTTGACCAGCGCGATGAAGGCTTTGCTGCAGAATTGAAAGGCCAGGTAGACCGTCGGGTGTTGGTCCTCGGGCAGAAATCCGCCGAGGATCACGCCGACGATGAGGCCAACGAAAATGTAGAAGGTGCTCGAGCGCCAAAACCGGCGCGGCGCGGAGCTCACAGCTTGGTCGGGGTTCCGATGGCCAGGTCGAGGACTTTCACCGACGGTAGCGACGCCATGGCGGTGCGGAATGAGGCCAGGGTGCCGGGCAGCATGGGCAAGGTGCCGTAGTGCATCGGGACCACGGTGGGGACCTTGAGGAGCCGAGCGGCGAGCGTGGCCCCGTCGGCATCCATGGTGAAGCGGCCACCGATCGGCAACAGCGCCACCGTCGGGCGATAGCGCTCGGCGATGAGCGCCATGTCGCCAAAGGCGTCCGTGTCCCCAGCGTGATAGATGGTGCCGTTGGGCGTGTGGATCACGTAGCCGACGGCAGCGCCAGCGTATTTGCCGTCGAGGCTGGAGCTGTGGACGGCTGGAGTCATGAAGATTACCGTATTTTTGACGGTCAACGTGCCACCTGGGTTCATGGGCGAGATCTTGGCCGGGTCGATGCCGAGGGCGGAGACCAGCTCGTAGCTGCCGACGACGATAGCGCCGGTTTTCTTGGCGAGGGCGACGGCATTGCCGACGTGGTCGTTGTGACCGTGGGTGATGAGGATGGCGTCGAGCTTGTCAGGCCAAGGCGTCTTCGGGGCTTTGGGGTTGTCGAGCCAGGGGTCGACGGCGATGACTGCGTTGCTGGTGCGAATGATGAAGGCGGCGTGGCCCCACCAGGTGATGGTCGAGGCAGGTGGGGCGGTGGCGCCGACCGTCTCGGCGCGAGACACCGATGACGCCAAGGAGACCAGGCAGAAGAGAGCGAGCATACGCATGCCGGCAGCGTACCTGCGGGCCCGGCCAAGCTCAAGGTGCGGGCGGCGCGCCCCCGTCGGGATTTTCGGGCGGGATCTCTTTTTTGGCGCCCAGAATCGACATGCGGTCGGCGTTCTTGGTGAGCCGCACGGTCATGTTCTCGTTGCGAAAGGTGTAAAGGCGAGTGTGTAGCGGCAGATAGCCGTCGGAGCGCACCACGATGTCCACCGGTCCGCTATCGCGTGGTCGCTCGAGCTGCACCGGCGTGGGACCGAGCTTTTGCTTGCCCCAGGCTACCAATGCCTTGTTCGGCACGGAGCGAATGGTGAGCCGAATCTTGGCTGGACGCGGTGGCGCCGGCGGGCGCACTTGCGCCACTCCGCCGTCGCTGGGTGAGACGAGCACCGGCGCCGTTCCACCATCACGCGACGAAAAATGGGGCCCATCGGGTTCATTGCTGGGCCCCCGCGGGCCGCCCGCTTTCGGCCCGCATGCCGCTGCTCCGACCGCCACGATCAGCAAGAGGCGTCTCAATCGCCACCTCCCCCACCGGCGCGGGCTTCAGGGCTGTCGGGCGGCACCGGCGTCGGGCCCGGCGGATATTTCACCCCCGGCTTCGGCATGTAGATGGTGATGGGCTTCTTGGCCTTGCCAAGAATGTTTCCCTCGAGCACGTTGACCGGCAGCGTGGGCTCCAGCTGAAAATAGAAGCCGCGCGAAGGCAGCCGCATCTCGTAGATGTCGTCCTTCCACAAGAACTGCCGCGAGAAGTCGAGCGAGCGATCTCCGACGAGAATCACGCTGCGATGCCGCAGCACGAAGGAGAAGAGCCGCACCGCCAGATGGTTCATCAAGCGATGGCAACCGTGTGAATACGCGTTGGGATTGCGGATGGAGAGAAACTCGGAGCTGCCATGCACGCGCACGCCGTTGTCCCAGTCGGGCTTGCCGTCTTTGCCAGGCACGACATTGTACGCAGCGACGAGACCATAGGCCGACAGATACCCGGGCCCGACCTCGTCGTAGTTGACGACGAGCTGGCTCTTGCCGTTGACGGTCTTGCCCTTGATGAGGCTGCGCACCGGCGTCGAGTTGGGCGCGATCCAGACCGGTCCAGCGACGACGTTGCGCCAGACACGCGCACCGACATCGGAGCCTTTGTACCGGAAATATTCGTAGCCGTTCGAGGCCAGATCCGAACGCCAGCCACCAATCGTCGTCCGCCAGCGCACCAGCGGAATCAGTTGGTCATGCCAGCGCACCCGCAGCGTCAGCGACGGGAAATGATGGCGAGACTGATTCGCCTCTTTGCCCTTCTCGTCGAAGAGCGGATCGTAAAAGACGTCGCCGCGATCGATCTCCACCGAAAGATCCATCATCGCCGAGTGGTAGGCCGGCACGGCCGGCAGCTTCACTCCGACGCGCAGCCAGGCAAAATCCTCCGCGGGATGGCGCTGAAAAAACGCCAGCGCACGCTCCGGCGTATCGAGCTCGAGTTGGGCCAGGGTGGCGTTGATCGCTTCCTCGACGAGGTTACGGATCGGCACCTTGGCGCCTTGCTCGTCGGTGTAGGTCGGCGGGATGCCTTCCTTGTTGTTGACCGAGCCGTCTTCGAGGATGTTGGCAGCGGAGACAACGCGCTCGGTGAGCACCCGCACCAGCGCCGCGTGATCGTTCTGCAGCGGCGTGTGACCGAGCGCCAGCGACGTGTCGGCGCGGACGCCGGAGTCGTAGAGCTTGTGCTTGTGCTGAAAGGCCACCAGCGCCTGGCGCAGCGCCTCGTCGACACGACCAGGAGCGTGGCCCTTTTTGCCGAGGACCCCTTCGCAGCGCAGGCGCTTTTCCATCTCGGGAAACGCTGCGATCTGCGCGTCGGCTTTGGCCAGTGCCGCCAGATCGGCGGCCGCCTTGGGATCAGCCAGACCCAGCGCTTCCAGCGACGGTAGCTTGAGCTTTTTGCGCAGCGATTCCAGCTTCTGGCGCAGCTCGCGCAGCCGCGAGCGCTCGCGCAACGCGGCGACTTCTTCCCGCATGGCGATGGCCGTCACGGCATTGAGCTTGGCGAAATCGACATCGGGGCAGGTGTTGGTGGCGTCGGCCAGAAAACGCTCACGCAAGACCTTCAGCGTCGGTGGAATGCCGAACAGCTCGAGATAATTGTGTTGCCCAGGCAAGAGCGCCTGACCGTCGGGATCGCCGAGATCTCTTGCCAGGCCGAGAAAGACCGAACGGTAGCGTGGCGCCATGAGCGCACCGTCGGCACCGGTCTGCTCTTGGAAGATGTATGGCGTCCATTCCTCACGGAGATCGACGACGGTATAGCCGGCCGCGCCTGGCGGCAGCGCACGCTCGGCGTGGTTTTCGACCACCATCACGTCGGTGCGGACAGATGCATCCGGTCCGGCCGCACGAGCGGTCACGACCGGCAAAAGGAAAGGGAGCGCCAAGGCCCACGTTCGAAGCTTCACGACTTGTCTATATCACCAGCCGCGCCCCGCCGCCGCTTTCGCGCCATCCACCACCAGCCCATGACCAACAGTCCCAGCGCCTCACCGACGAGGACGTAGGCTTTGGTGAAGGAGCGGACATGATCGCCGACGGTGCCAAACGAAGAGAGCGGAAAGCGCGCACCATGCAACGGAAAGATGAGGCCGTCGAAGGTGCTCGGCCCGTCGCCGGGATGGCGGGTGCCGAAGGCATCGCCGAGGTTGTCGAGTAGCAGATGGCTGACCACGCCGGCGCTGATCGCCCACAATATCCGGCTGCGCAACACGGCCGCACCAGCGACGAGCGTGAGCAGAAACAATGCGGTATGTCCGACGGTGCGCGTGCCGCTGATGAGACCGAGGTCGGCGCCATGCAGACCGGCACCGAACCAGCGGCTGTAGAAATAAAGGCTGTAGTAGAGAGGCTTATCGAGCAGATCGGGCAAGAGCGCGCCGAAGACCACCCACGGCAGTGGCGTCGTGGGAACGGCTCGTCGGACCAGCGCGGTCCCGAGGGCCGCGTGACCGAAGACGAACATCAGTGTGAAGGGTGATCGTCGTGTGCGTGGTCGCCATGGGCGCCATGGTGACCGTTGGCGTGCGCCAGATCGATGATCCGCGACCGCACCCACGGACGAAACAGACGCATGAAGGGGCGACGCCAACCCAAGAGCGCCACACAGTCGCGCACGATGTCGTCGAACGAGTGCCGCTGATACTTCAGCAACGCCTCGCTCTCGGTCGAGTCGATCCAGTCGGTTGGATACGGCTCCTCGGAGAACAGATTCTCCGGCAGCGATCCAATGCCGAACAGCTCGAGGAAGGCATTCAGATACTGGCGATATTTGAGCTGGCACCGCGCGCCACCACCGATGAGCCAGGTGCGCCCCCAGATGTCGCTGCTGACGCCGTTGGCGATGGCCAGGCCGGCATCGTCGGGGTGCAGCGTCTCGATGCGGGTCTCGAGCGGGATGCGATACATGATCGCGTGCGGCGTGCGCAGCGCGATCGGCGGGATGTCAGCGAACCGAAAGATGCTGTACGGCAGTCCCGAGGCGATGATGGCCGCTTCGTTGAGGAGCTTGTGACGGGTGTACAGGTCGGTCGCAGCGACGGGATCGGTGAGCCGGCGTGGCGGCGGCAAGTGCTGGGTGTGCCCGAACACATCGAACGACGACGCGAACAGCAGCTTGGGCGGCTTCTTCTGACGGCGAATCTGGGTGAGGAGGTTCTCGGTCCCCACCACGTTGACCTCGTGCGCGTAGACCGGATCCTCGTCGACCTGCGGCGGGATCACATATGCGAGGTGCACCACCACATCGACGCCCTCGACGGCGTCTTTGAGGTCGATCACCCGGCGGATATCGCCGTGGATCATCTCGACGGGACCGTTGAACTTGTCGCGGGAGACGCGCTCATCATGGCGGCTACGGTGACTGAGGCAGCGGACCTGGTGGCCGGCCTTCATGAGCGCTGGCACGGCGTGGCTGCCGACGTTGCCGAACGCTCCGGTGACGAGAACTTTCATGGCTGATCACTTTCGGTGCGGTGGGAGAGGGACACTAGGTCCGGCATCTTGCCACAATGCGGAGCGTCTTGGCGGGTGCTTCAGGCGGCGGGTGCTACTTCTGCTTGGCGATGATCTTGTCGACGATCTTGTCGTAGGTCGCTTGGGGCACGATCTTCTTCGACAGAAGCTGCGTCTTGTTGGCGTAAGGGCGGCCTTCGACGATCTTCTTGGCATATGCGTCGCCGATGCCGGCCAGCGCCTTGAGATCGGCCTCGCTGGCGGAGTTGATGTCGACGAGCGGCGCAGCAGTGGTAGCTGGAGCCGGCTCGGCCTTCTTCTGCGCGAACACCGGCGACGACAGAGGCAGCGCCACCACGAACAACACAGCGACGAGGATCATGCGGGCGAACGAGCGCGTACGGGTGACGATGTTCATGGGATCTCCAGGGTAGAAAGAAGTTGGACGGCTGTGGTCGCTTAGTATTCGGAGCGACGACGGAGACGGAAGATCATGAGACCGCAGAGGCCGAGCAACAGGAGGCCCGCGACACCTTGGTTGGTGCGGGTCTCGGTGAGATCGCAGCTGCAGCCGGCGTTGCGACCGCCGCCACGACCACCACCGCCGCCAGCGCCGTTACCGAGGCACACGCCGGTGCCGCTCTGGCAGGTCTGGCCAGACGGGCAGCCGTGGGTGCCATCGGGCTGGGTGACATAGTTGCAGGGATCGTCGGCGCACACGCCGTTGATGCAGACCTGGCCTGACTGGCAGGTGGGGCTGCACTGGACCGCGCTCGCCTTGGCGCAGGAGTCTTGCAACGTGCAGACCTCACCCGCGCCGCAGATCTTGGTGCAGGGGTGGACGCAGATGCCGGGCGAGTTACCGTCGGTGTAGCAATAGTCGCCGGGTGCGCAGGTGCTGCGGACCGTGGCGCAGGGATCGGACTTGCACATGCTCTTGACGCAGACAAAGCCAGCGCCAAACGAGCTGCAACCGTTGGTGTAGCAGGAGTCGTCGCAGGTGCCGCCGAACTCGCCGGTGATCTGGCCGGTGATGGTGGTGATGGCGTCGTTCAGCGACGCCGCGCTGTCGGCGGCGTAGTACTTGTTGGTACCACAGGTGGTGCATGGCTCGCCGCCCGCTGCTGCCATGGTGTTCATGTTGGAGGCCGAGGTGCTGTCGAGGTTGCCGAAGCCGACGACGAAGGTCTTGATGTTCATGCTGTTCGCATTGGCGATACGCGCGGTGGTAAAGGTTGCTTTGCCCGATTGATCGCCGGCGTTGCAGTTGGGCTGCCCGTCGGTGATGAGGATGATGTAGGCACCTGGACGTTGCGGATTGGAGGCGGCAAGCCCGGCGGTGAGCATCTTGACACCCTCGTCAACACCCTCGCCGGTATTGGTGGAGCCCGACGGCGCCGTCGCGGCCAGCGCCGAATTGATGGCCGCCGCGTTGTTGTTGGCGCAGGCCAGGTGAATCTCCGATGCGAAGCTGGTGCAAGAGACATCGTCCTGGAAGGTCAGCATGCCGAACGGCAATTGCGCGCCGTAGGCCGCCAGGAGCTGGCCGATGGCGGTGGTGGCGATCTGCCACTTGGTGCCGCCAGCACCGAGCGACTCGTCCATCGAGCCGGAGCGGTCGAGGATGATCATGACCAGTGGGCAAGGATCGGCGGAGGCCTTGTGTGTACCCACCAGTACCGTCGCTGCAAGAGTCGAAGCAACCAAGAGTTTCTTGATAAGTTCCCGCATCAATGACGCGTACGATACTTCCTGATGGCAATCAAGCGGATCGTGCTTTGGGTCGGTATTGCTGTAATTTAACCTACAATTCAGCGGCCGAAAATGGCAGCACATCACGGATATGGCTCTTGCCAAGGAGCAGCATGGCCAGGCGGTCGACCCCCAGCGCCACCCCGCCGGAAGCCGGCATGTGTCCAACCGCCGCGAGGAAGCGCTCGTCGATGGGATAGAGAGGCAGCCCGCGACGCGCCCGCTCGGCCAGATCTGCCTGCAATCGCCGTCGCTGTTCCACGGGGTCGATGAGCTCGCCGAAGCCATTGCAGAGCTCCAGCCCCGACAGATACGCTTCAAAGCGCTCGACGACGCGCGGATCGCCCGGCTTCTCTCGCGCCAGCGCCGCCAGCGGGCGGGGCCAGTCGTAGAGCACCACGGGCGCTTGCGATGCTGCGAGCTTCGGCTCCACTGCGTCGAGAAAGACCGTGAAAAAGGCATCCGACCAGTCGCCGTCCGCGGGCGCGCGATGACCCGCGGCACGCACTCGCTGGCGCAAGGTGTCGGCGTCCTCGTCGCCGTCGACCTGGACGCCTGCGTGAAGACGCATGACCTCCGTGACGCTCAGCCGCGTCCACGGCGGACGCAACGAGATCCCTGCTGATGGCGCGAGCTCGTCGGCCGCCGTCGACACCAGCGCCTCCACGTCGGCGGCGACCGCTTCCCAGCCCTCGCCGGCGCGATACCACTCGAGCATGGTGAACTCGGGGTTGTGATGTGGGCCTTCTTCGCCGCGCCGGAAGACTTTGCCGAGCGAATAGATGCGCGCAAGGCCACCAGCGACGAGGCGCTTCAGCTGATATTCGGGACTGGTGATGAGAAACCGCGGCTGGCCACGATGCCCACCGGCGACCTCGTAGGCGTCGAGATGCAGCTCGAGGCCCGGCGACGGCACCATGATCGGCGCCTCGATCTCCACGAAGCCGCGCTCGTCGAAAAAACGTCGAATGATCTGGTTCAGGCGGGCGCGGGCGCGCAACGCCTCGAGGCGGGGGCGAAGACGATCCGCTTCGAGAGCCTCGAAAATCGGGGGGCTCAGCCCTTCACGCGCTCGCAGTACTCGCCGGAGCGGGTATCGATGCGGAGGAGATCGCCGACATTGACGAACAGCGGCACGTTGATCGCCGCGTTGGTCTCGAGCGTGGCGGCCTTGACGGCGCCGCCCGAGGTATCGCCCTTGGCGCCGGGCTCGGACGCGGTGACGCGCAGCTCGACGAAATTGGGCAGGGTGATGCCGATGGCCTTGTTGTTCCAGAACAACACATGCACCTGCATGTTGTCCTTGAGCCAGCGCCAATCCTCGTCGATGAGCGTGCCTGGCACATTCATCTGCTCGAAGTTGGTAGTGTCCATGAACACGAAGTCCTCGGCCTCTTTGTAGAGGAAGGACATCTGGCGCTCGTCGACGTCGGCGAGCTCGACCTTTTCACCCGAGCGGATGTTGCGCTCGATGTTGCCGCCGAAGAGAAGGTTCTTCATCTTGGTGCGTGTGAAGGCCGCGCCCTTGCCCGGTTTGACGAACTGGGCTTCGAGGACGGTATACGGAACACCGTCGATGAGGAGCTTCACGTTCTTGCGGAGGTCAGTCGCGTCGATCGATCCCATGCGCGTTGGGATACTGGGAAAGCCGCCATTCGTCAATAGTAGCGGTGGCCAGGGCTGCCAAGGTTGCCGCCTCTCGGGACAAGCGCTAGAGTGCCCCGCCATGGCGTACTACTGCTGGTCCTGCGGCAACGAACAGATCTTCGACGTGAAGGTCGGCATCAAGGTCGGTCGTCGCGATTCCTGTCCGCACTGCGCGGCCGACTTGCACGTCTGCAAGAACTGCCGGCTTTGGGATCCGAATATTCACAATCAGTGTCGCGAGCCCGAGGCTGCCTTCATCCGCGACCGGCAAGAGAGCAATTTCTGCGCGCACTTCGACTTCAGAGACGGCGACGCGCCCAAGGCCGACGACTCGATGGAAAAGGCCAAGGCCAAGTTGAACGACCTCTTCAAGAAGCTGAAGTGATTCTGTGGCCGTGATTGAAATGGACGAGCTCGATCTCGACAACCGACGCCTGTGCCCCGACGGGACGTGCGTCGGCGTGCTCGACGATACCGGGCGTTGTCCGGTGTGTGGCGCCATGGGCGAGGCGGCTCCGGTATCGAAGGGCCCAGCGAATGGGGCCAACGGCGTCAACGGCGTGCATCATGAGCCGGTGGTACAGGTTCGTGCCACCGACGACAGCGACCACGATTCCGACGATGATCGCCAGCTCTGCCCCGACGACAACTGCATTGGGCTCATTGGCGCGGACGGTCGGTGCAAGGTGTGTCACACCGCCGCGACTTGACAGGGGCACCGTCTCGGCGCACATATTCTTGACCAAATTGGTCGAGAATTATCCCCAGTGAAGATTTCCACGAAGACCCGCTACGGCGTGCGCGCGCTGTTCGACCTCGCCTTTCACGGACAGGGCAAGGCCACGCAGGCGCACGATGTGGCCGAGCGGCAGAGCGTGCCGCTGCGCTATCTGGAACAGATCTTTCAGGATCTGCGACGCGCGCATCTCGTCGACGCCAAGCGCGGACCCAACGGCGGGTATTCGCTGGCGCGGGCGGCCGAGACCATCACGCTCGGCGACGTGCTACGCGCAGTGCAGGGGCCCATCGAGCTCTGCGACGGGGACAGCGACGAAGACGAAGCTACGCGGCGCGTCGCCGCGGACATCTGGCGTGAGCTCGAGGATCGGGTCTCCCAGTGCTTCGAGTCGGTGACCATCGGGGATCTGTGCCGTCGTGGCGAAAACGAAGGCTTGCGACGCGGTGAGGCCCAACCGCTCATGTATTTCATCTAGAGGCGACATGCGCGCACCCCAGGTCGACAACATCTTGCAGCTCGTCGGTGGCACGCCTCTCGTGCGGCTGCGTCGGCTGCCCGAGCCGGGCTCGGGCGAGGTGTGGGTCAAGTGCGAGCAGTTCAATCCCGGTGGGTCGGTCAAGGACCGCATCGCGCTGAGCATGGTGGAGACTGCCGAGCGACAGGGACGGATCCGGCCGGGCGAGTCGGTCATCGTCGAGCCCACGTCGGGAAATACCGGGATTGGCCTGGCTTTGGTGTGCGCCGTCAAAGGCTATCGGCTCATTCTGACCATGCCGGAGTCGATGTCGCTCGAGCGACGGAGCCTGTTGTCGGCCTACGGCGCCGAGCTCATCCTGACGCCGGCCGAGCGGACGATGGAAGGCGCGGTCGCCAAGGCCGAAGAGCTTTGCCGTCAGAACCCGACCTGGTTCATGCCGCAGCAGTTTTCGAATCCGGCCAACCCCGAGGTGCACCGGCTGACCACCGCGCGCGAGCTTTTCGAGCAACTGGGGCCCGAGGGGTGCGACGCCTTCGTCGCTGCGGTGGGCACGGGTGGGACCGTGAGTGGCGTGGGTCAGGTGTTCGCCAAGTCCATTCCGCGCTGCCGCATCATCGCCGTCGAGCCGTCGACCTCGGCGGTGCTGTCGGGTGGCGTGGCTGGACCGCACAAGATCCAGGGCATCGGTGCTGGCTTCGTACCTGAAAATTTCGATCGCGAGGTCGTCAAAGAGATCCGTCGGGTCGATGATCGCGACGCCTATCGGACCAAGGTGGAGCTGGCTCGCAAAGAGGGGCTGCTCGTCGGAATTTCGGCCGGAGCCAACGCGTTCGTGGCGCTCGAGCTCGCGCGCGAGCTCGGCCCAGGCAAGCGGGTGGTGACGGTCATGTGTGATACCGGAGAGCGTTATTTCTCGCTCGACGAGTACTTCGCGTGAAGGCACTCGTCGTCGGTGCCGGTGGGCTGGGCTGCCCGGTGGCATGGTCGCTCGCGCGTCTTTCAGCAGAGCTGACCATCGTCGACGACGATCGCGTCGAGCTCGGCAACCTGCATCGTCAGATTCTGCACCGCACCGAGGACCTCGGTCGGCCCAAGGCCGAGTCGGCGCGCGACGCCATTCTCCGTCGCTGGCCGGTCAAGGTAACGGCGCTGAACCTACGATTTGGCGTGGAGCATGCGGCACTGATTGGTCACCACGACGTGGTGCTCGACTGCACCGACGCGTTCGCTTCGAAGTTCTTGCTCAACGATCTATGCGTGGCGGCCGGCGTGCCGTTGGTGCACGGCGCCGTGGTGGGTCTTTCGGGTCAGGTCATGAGCGTGACGTCTCGGTCCGCTTGCTATCGGTGCTTGTTCGAGGCGCCACCGCCAGGTGAGGTGGGTTGCGCCGTCGCTGGTGTGCTCGGGCCTTTGTGCGGCGTGGTCGGCGTGGTGATGGCAGAGGAAGCCTGGGCGCTGCACGCCGGACAGCCGCGTCTGGCCGGCGCACTGGAGATCATCACCATCGCTGGTACGCGCCTCGTCCGGCTGCGTCCACGCCCAGGTTGCACTGCCTGCGGAGTCGAAGAACGGAGAGCGTGCTGATGAGCGTCGTCGGTCTGCGTTGTCGAGAGTGCGAGCGCGCCTATCCGGCGGAGGCGCTGCATGTGTGTGAAGACTGTTTTGGTCCGCTCGAGGTCGCGTACGACTACGCCGCCATCGGCAAGGCGCTGTCGCGTGCAGTGATCGAGTCGCGGCCGATGAACATCTGGCGCTACCGGGAGCTCTTGCCTTTGTCGGCGCCGCCGACGCTGGGCCTACATGTCGGCGGCACGCCGTTGGTACGCGCGCATCGGCTGGGCGAGGCGCTTGGGCATCGCCAGCTTTGGGTCAAGAACGACGCCGTTTGTCACCCGACGCTGTCGTTCAAAGATCGTGTGGTGTCGATGGCGCTCAACAAGGCGCGCGAGCTTGGCTTCGATACGGTGGCCTGCGCGTCGACGGGAAATCTGGCCAACTCGACCGCGGCGCATGCGGCGCAAGCGGGGCTGCGTTGCTATGTGCTCATCCCGAACGATCTCGAGGCTGGCAAGGTCATGGGCACGTCGATCTACGGGCCGAATCTCGTCGCTGTGCGCGGCACGTATGACGACGTGAATCGACTGTGCTCGGAGATCTCTGGACGCCATCCGTGGGCCTTCGTGAACGTGAATCTGCGACCGTATTACGCCGAGGGATCGAAGACCTACGGCTACGAGATCCTCGAACAACTCGGCTGGCGCACACCAGCGCACGTGGTGGTGCCCATGGCGTCGGGCTCGCTCCTGACCAAGATCGGCAAGGCCATCTCGGAGATGACCAAGCTGGGTCTCGTCGCTGCCGAGGGGGTCACCAAGCTGCACGGCGCGCAGCCCGAGGGTTGCAGCCCGATCGCTGATGCCGTCGCTGGCCGCGGGATCATCAAGCCCGTCAAGACACCGCACACCATCGCCAAGAGCCTGGCCATCGGCAACCCCGCCGACGGTCCCTATGCCGTCGAGGCCATCCGCGCCTCGGGCGGCTCGACGGCGGTCGTCAGCGACGCCGAGATCGTTGCTGGCATTCGTCTACTGGCGGCGACCGAGGGTCTCTTTACCGAGACCGCTGGCGGCGTCACCGTCGCTGTGGCCAAGGTGCTCATCGCCCGTGGGCTCATCCATCCCGACGAGCCCACCGTGATCTGCATCACCGGCCAGGGCCTCAAGACCCAGGAGCCACTGGTGGCCGTCATGCCGCCGCCGCCGGTCATCGCCCCCCGCATCGAAGAGTTCGAGAGCTTGCTCGCTTCCGCATAAAAGGAGAACCCATGGCCACCGTCCGCATCCCCACCCCACTCCGCAAGCTCACCCAAGGCAAAGAAGAGGTCGCCGCTGCCGGTGCCACCGTCGGTGAGCTGTTGGTCGATCTGGAGAAGAACTACCCCGGCATCAAGGAGCGCATCTGCGACGCCGAGGGCGCGCTGCGGCGCTTCGTCAACGTGTTCGTCAAGGACGAGGACATTCGGTTCTTGCAGAACCTCGACACGCCGGTCAAGGACAGCGACGAGGTCTCCATCGTGCCGGCCATCGCGGGCGGCTGATTCTCGACGTGAGCGCGGTGAATCGCTTTTCAGACGAAGAAATCCGGCGCTACGGACAGCAGATGGTGCTGCCCGTGGTGGGCGGCGTGGGCCAGGAACGGCTGCGTCGCGCGACGGTGACCGCGCACAGTGAGCTGGCGGCGCTCTATCTGGCCGGTGCAGGCTTTGGCCAGCTGATCGTGCCGTCGGAGACGATCGCCAACGCGGTGCGCGCGCTCAACCCGTTGGTGCGGGTCACCGTCGATCCGACACAGGTCGATTCGGATGAGCCGCGGGCTGCCGTCGAAGAGGCCTTACGTGCGGTGAAGGCCGCGCTCGAGCTGTGAGCCGCGCTCTCGCCAAGCATCCGCCGGCGGCGCGGCTCCTCGACATCGAGGGTGCGGTCCACCGTTGTCGACGAGTGGAGTCGATCACCGAGCTTATCGGGCGCACCCCGCTCATCCGGCTGCGCAACCTCGAGCCACGGCCGGAGGTGGAGATCTGGGCCAAGGCCGAGTTCATGAACCCCGGCGGCTCCGTGAAAGATCGCCCCGCGCTGCAGATGATTACCGACGGCATCGCCTCCGGTCGACTGACCGAGAGCCAGACGCTCATCGATTCGACCAGCGGCAACACCGGCGTGGCCTACTCGCTGGTGTGCGCCGCGCTCGGCTATCGCTGCGTCCTGGTCATGCCGGAAAATGTGTCGGCGGCGCGCAAGCAGATCATCCAGGCCTACGGCACCGAGGTCATCTATTCGTCCGGCATGGAAGGCTCCGACGGCGCCATCCGCCTGTGCCAGGAGCTCGTCGCTGCCGAGCCTGGGCGCTACTTTTATCCCGACCAATATTCCAACGCGTCCAACCCGCGCGCGCACTACCTCGGCACCGGCGTGGAAATCTTGGAAGCGGTCGGCGATCGACTGACCCATTTCGTCGCCGGCGTCGGCACCAGCGGCACCATTATGGGTACCGGACGGCGGCTCAAAGAAGCCCGTGGAGACAAAGTCCAGGTCGTGGCCGTCGAGCCCGACGATGCCTTGCACGGCCTCGAGGGCCTCAAGCACATGGGCTCGTCGATCGTCCCACACATCTGGCGGCCGCAAGATTGCGTCGACCGCATCCTCGAGATGCCGACCGAGGAGGCATGGGACGTAGCCGAGCGTGCCGCCCATGAAGAGGGACTCTTCGTCGGTCACTCGTCGGGTGCGGGCCTGGCCGGTGCGCTCAGGCTGGCCAAGGAGCTGCCGCCGGGCCAGCCGGCGTGCATCGTGACGGTGTTGTGTGATCGCGGTGATCGTTACTTCACGCCGCTGCGCTGGGAGAAACACTATGAGTGGTGAGCTGCCTTTATCGGCGCTGGCGGCGCTGTGGGAGCATGCCGAGGCCGGCTATCCCGAGGAAATTTGTGGATTTTTGGTCGAGGGCCCCAGGGGAGTCGAGGTGCGGCCCGCCGAAAATCGACAGAATGCGCTGCACGCCGAAGACCCAGTACACTTTCCGCGCGACGCCCGCACGGCCTACAACCTCGGGGCCAAAGACCTCTTCTTCCTCGATCGGCATCTCCGTGGCGAGACCCGGGTCACGACGATCTATCACTCGCACTGCGACGTCGGATCGTATTTCTCCGACGAGGATCAACGCGCGGCCCTGTTCGATGGCGAGCCGCTCTACACCGTGGACTACCTCGTGGTCGACGTTCGCTCCGACGGGGCGCGGCTGGCCAAACGCTTCCGCTGGGACGGCAAGGCGTTCGCCGAAGTGGCCAGCTACCCGCGATGACGGCCTGGTCCGTCGGTGTCGTGTTGGCCGACCCCAGGCTCCTCGACGGCGCGTTGGCCATCATGCGGGCAGCCCGGGGTGAGGCGGTGCTGTTTCTGATGCATGACGGGGTGCTAGCGGCGGACGATTCGCGTGTCGACGGGCTCCTCCTCGACGGTCATGACGTCATCTGGTGTGCGATGGATGCCGAGGCGCGCGGTGTCTTGACGCGAGATGGTGGACCCACGGCGGGGTCGCAGTATGATCATGCGGTGCTGGTACGCGACGCGCATCGGGTAGTGACCTTCACGCGGCAGGGGCGTCATCCGACGGACTCGACGCCTCGACCGGGGGCTCGCCGTGTGCTGGTCGAGGTGGCGGCGCCGGATGCGCTGGCGTCGGGGGCGTTGCGGGCCGCCATGGCCTTCGGCGCAGTGGGCTTGGATGTTTCGGTGGTTGCGCCAGCCGGGTTTGGGAGCTTGTCAGCGACGGCAGAACGGGCACGTACGGCACTGGGTGAGCGCATCCGCGAACGGAGCGACGGAGCTTTTGACGTCGTGGTGGGATGGTAGAGCTCGATCTGCGCGGCGAGGTCTGCCCCTTTACGTTCGTGCGCACCAAGCTGCGTCTCGAAGAGCTCCCGCTTGGCGCAGAGCTGTGTGTGCTCCTCGATCATCCGGCCGCGGCGCGTAACGTGCCCCGCTCGCTAGTCGGTGAGGGCCAAGAAGTCCTGAGTGTTGTCGAGTCCGACGGCGTATGGCGCGTCACCGCGCGCAAGGCCAGCGAGCATCGTCTCGTGACGAGTGCTACAAGGATGGGATGAGCGTTTCGCTGGCAGCCAAGCTCGAGCGGCTTCGCACCGTGGTGCGTGGTTATGAGAGCGCGCTGGTAGCGTTCTCCGGTGGGGCCGATTCGGCGCTGGTGCTCAAGATATCCGCCGACGAGCTGGGCGCCCGCACCCGGGCATTGACCGCGGTGTCACCGACGATGGCCCGTCGAGAGCGCGCCGCCGCCGAGGCCTTTGCCGCGACCCACGGTGTTGCGCTCGACGTGGTCGACTCGCACGAGCTTGAACGACCTGGCTTCGCGCAAAATCCCGTCGACCGCTGCTATCACTGTAAAGCCGAGCTCCTCGACATCGCCGGGCCACACGCCGAGCGGCTGGGTTTGTCGGTGGTGCTGCTCGGCACCAACCTCGACGATCTGGGCGACCATCGACCAGGGCTCATGGCAGCCAACGAGCGCGGGGCACGTCATCCGCTCGTCGAAGCCGAGCTGTCCAAAGCCGAGGTGCGTGAGCTGTCGCGCCAACTCGGTCTATCGACGTGGGACAAGCCGCAGCTCGCCTGTTTGTCGTCGAGATTTCCATACGGTACCGAGATCACCCCGGCGCGGCTGCGTGCGCTCGACGCGTTCGAGGAAGGCTTACACGATCTGGGTTTTCGGCAGCTGCGCGTGCGTTTTCACGACGCGTTGGCGCGGGTGGAGGTCGAGCGCGCCGAGCTGGGTCGAGCGGTCGAGCTCGCCGAGCCCATCGTCGCGCTTGGCAAGCGCTGTGGGTTCACCTATGTCTCGCTGGATCTGGCCGGTTTTCGGTCCGGTGCCATGAACGAGGGTCTCACGCAGCTGCGGCGTCCTGGATGAGGGCCGCTTTCGGTGTGGTTCTCGTCGCTGCGCTGGGATCGAACGCCGTCGCCGCCGCAGAAGACGCCAACGTCTCGAAGAAACAGTCCTGGCTGGCCGACAAGGCCACCCGCGCCGACGTTCGCGCCGTCAAGCTGCCCGCCAAGGAACCTCTTCGGCCGATCACGCTGCACAACATGTGGACGGACGAGTCGCTGCCGGTTTCGAGCGAACGCGACCTGGGTTTCTCGTCGCTGATTCGCTGCCACTACACCAATCAGGCGACCCAAGTCGACGAACGTTTGCTAGGCGTGGTGGTGCGGGCGGCGCGTAAATTCGGCCAGGCCTATGTCGAGATCGTGAGTGGCTACCGCGCTCCCAAATACCAGCTCATGCTGCGCAAAAAAGGGCACGAGGTCGCCCGTGACTCCGAGCACCCGCTCGGTCACGCCGTCGATTTCCGGCTGCCCGGCGTGCCGGTCAAGCGGCTGGTGGGCTTCGTGCGCTCTCTTCGGCTTGGCGGAGTCGGCTACTACCCCCGCTCGCAGTTCGTCCACGCCGACACCGGACGCCTCAGGTTCTGGAAAGGGCACTGAGGCGCACTCAGGCCAACGACTAGCGACTGATGGTGAGAGCGTCGATGACGACGCCTCCCGAGAGCACACCGACGCCGACTTGCCCGCGGATGGGGGCAGTGTTGCAGCGCAGGACGACGCGATTTGGCGACGAGACTTCCAGGCTATCGGTCCAACGCGCCGACCACAGGACGGGGTCGGCGGGTAGCTCGCTGGCATCGAGAGCTTCGCCTTGGCAACCTGCCACCGTCGAGACCATCGACTGACCAGCGCGGCCAGCAGAGGCTTGCACGCGAAAGAGGCCAGCCGGCTGACCGGGTGCCAGGCGCACGAAGAAATAGTCGGCATCGGAGGTCCAGCCAAGGAGCAATGCCGCCCCACCCCCTGTCGGTAGCTGGCCGAGGCGCAGACTGAGATCGAGCTCGAGAAAGGCGGCACCGGCCACCAGCATCACCTCGCTGGGACGGCCGCCATCGCCAGCGACGCCAGCGACAAGCTCCAGATGTCCGTTGGTAAAGTGGCCCGCACTCGGCCGTCTCGGCGAAAGAGGATCATCGGTGCTGTCGACTCCGAGTGCGGCCAGGCTCGACCATGGACCGAGTGGAGAGCGCAGATAGACCAGCGCTTGGCCGTCGACCACCTGATTGGGCCCAGCACCCCCAGCGAGCAGGACGGTGCCGTCGAGGAGGCGGGTCGCGGTGTGTCCCATGCGCTGGTAGTCGATGGTCTTCTGTGGCCGTCCCCAGCGGTCGAGCAAGGTGGACGTCGGCAAGCTCGTGCCGTCGGTGCCGCCAGCGACGAGGATCGTGCCATCATCGAGCGCGGTCACCGTGGTACCGCGCACCGGTGCCGGTAAGGGGCCAACCGTCTCGACGTCGCTGGTGCCAAGCCACAGTACGGTGCGAATGCTGGCGACGCGACTGGCACCGACGGTGATCACGGCGCCAGTGTTGAGCAGCGCGGCATGGCCCGTGCCGTTGCCGACGTCGAAGCCACGTGCCGCATCTGGATCGACCAGCTCCATGGGCGGCTCGGTGCCGTCGTCGGTGAGCCCGCCGACGAGGAGGACGGCGCCGTCGCCACGCAGCACCGCGTCATGACCGAATCGGGGTCTGCGCAACAGCGGCCCTTCGGTCTGCTGTCCTGTCTTGGGCTGGTAGATCACGGTCGAGGTCAGCATCTGGCCCGCTGCACACGCGCCCGCGCTGAGCGCGCTGCAGCCACCGGCCAACAGCACGCGGCCGTCGCTGAGCGTGGTCGCCGAGTGGAAGGCCCGGCCCTGACCGCCGCGCAGAATCAACGCCGGTCCAGTGACGACGCCATCCGCATCGTGCCGGGTGAGTCCACTGTAAGCGGGCCCATCGGCGACTCCAGCCGAGCTGGCCGGCGCGCCCCCTGTCACGATGGCACCACCGTCGGTGAGCGCGGCGACGGCCTGCCCCAGCGCGGCCACCGCTTCCAGCACACTGCCGCCCGCGACGACGCGAAATGTGGCCGGTGGCGTGGCCGCGTCACCGAGTGGAAGATAGAGCTCGAGCGCGGTCACTGCTTGACCGTCCGCGTCCACGCCCCCCGAAAACAGCACCCGGCCCGACGTCAGCCGCGTGGCCCGATGCCCGCTGCGGACAAGGTGCATCGACGGCAACGCACAAAGCCCATCCGGAGGGCCAAACGCGACGGGTAGCTTGCCGTCGCTGGCAAGGCCGATCCCTTGCTCGAGGCTGAGGGTGGCGCTGCGCCCGAACGCGACCAACCCGGTCGCGTCCTGAGCCTCGACCTCGACGGCGCGCGTGCCGTCAGGGAGACGCAGCTCGGCGCGACCATCCGGCGGCGCCGACACCACCTGACCGGGGCCAGGTGGAAAATCGCCGAACGCGGTCAGCTTCACCGCCGCCACCACGCGGCCACCCAGACAGCTCGGCAGCGACGGTACCACCGCCACAGTCCGCGACCCGGCCCCTGCCCCGCAACCCGAGGTCAAGGCCACCACGCAAGCAATGAAGGCGATAGGGAAGGCGATAGGGAAGGCGATGGGCAACGCCCTGGGGTACGCGAAGGGTAAGCCGAAGAGTCGCAGCAAGCGCCGCAGTATCACATGGTACACTCCCGCCGTGGAAGTGGCCTCCGACGAGCCCACCACCTTCGGCAAATACCTCCTCTGCGAACAGCTGGCTGAGGGCGGCATGGCCGTGGTGTGGCGTGCCAAGATCATCGGCCCTGGTGGCTTCGAGAAAGAGTTTTGCCTGAAACAGATTCGGGCAGAGCTGGCCGCACGGCGTGAGTTCGTCGATCTCTTTGTCGCCGAAGCCAAGCTCACCGTCTCCTTGACCCACGCCAACATCGTCCCCGTCTACGAGCTCGGCATGGTGGACGGCACCTATTTCCTGGCACTCGAGCTCATCGACGGGCCACCGCTCACCAAGCTCATTCGCGGGGGCGCGCTGCCGCCGCCCGTCGCCGCCTATATCGTCGAGCAGATCCTGCGCGGCCTCGAATATGCGCACCGGCGCGGTGTGGTGCACCGAGATCTATCGCCGGCCAATGTCCTCGTTTCGCGCGACGGTGAGGTCAAGATCGTCGACTTCGGCATCGCCGCGCCCACCGACGGGACCGGGGTCCAGGGCGGATCGGCCGGGTACATGCCGCCCGAGCAAGAATCGGGCGGTCGCACCGACCCGCGATCGGACCTCTTCGCGGTTGGAGTCGTGCTTGGGGAGCTGTTGTCCGGCAAGCGTGCTACCGCCCTCACCACCGAGGTGCCCGCGTCACTGCGCGACGTGGTCGCCCGCGCCACCAGTCCGGCGGCCGACGACCGCTATCCCGACGCAGCGGCGATGCTGGCCGCGCTCTCGCGCTACCTACGGGACGAGCCCGCGGGGCCAACGCAGTCGGAGCTGTCGGCCTTCGTCCGGCGCCGTGCCCCGGCTCACCGACGGCAACCCGCCAACGGCACTGGCCCTCGTACCGTCCCGGCTGGCAAAGGAACCGGTCCGCACACCGTTCCCATCGGCAAAGGCACCGGCGCCCGGCGCGCGCTCGACGACACGGGCAATCACGTCACCTTCGCCACGCGCATTGCGCTGCCCGAGCGCAAGAAACCCACGCCTTTGTACCTGTGGGCCATCGCAGTCGGGCTCGTCGTCGGAGTGGCCGTCGCTGTGGGCGTCTATCTTGGCGGCCGCCCGCCCCCACCGAAACCCATTGTCGAACGGCCCCAGCCGATTCCGATGCCGCAACCACCGCCAGCGGCGAAAGGCCGACTGCAGATCCGCAGCAATCCGCCTGGAGCTGAAGCGCACCTCGGCGACCGTCTCTTGGGTCTCACTCCCGTCGACGCGGAGGTACCCATCGCCGCCGGTGCGATCGTCCTGCGCCGGCGAGGTTACGATCCGCTCGAACGCCCCTTCGAAGCAACCGCCTTTGTCGGCACGCCGCCGACCGCCACCTTCAACGAACGCCTCAACCCACTCGCCCGCGGATCGCTGACCCTCAACGCGCTGCCATGGGCCCACGTAAGCATTGACGGCGAAAAGAAGCCCGACACCCCTCTGCGTCTCCAGCTTCCCGTCGGTGTACACCAGATCCGGCTGGTGTCCCCCCCCACGGGCCGCGAGCTGCGCTTCTCGGTGGTCGTCGACGCCGGGGGCGAGGTCAAGCGGGTCGTCGACCTGCGCGGCGAGCCGCACTTCATCGACTGAAAGCAGACGCCTCGATGGTGGCTTGATAGGTCGGTTTTTGCGTCACCAGCCCCGCAGTGAGCCCGACCCCGATCACGGCCACGCCGGCCACGCCCAGCCACAGCCACGGACGGTGCCACCACAGCTTGCGCTTCGGTGGGACGACGCGTGGCACGACCACCTCGGGCCGTGGCTCGGCCACCCGCAGCGCCTCTGGCCGCACCCACGATCCATCCATCAGCGCTGCCGACGGGGTCTTGCATGTGGCTTTCGTCACCATCGACAACAGCGACGCCGCCGAGCGCGCAAGCAGCGGCTCCGTCGCGCAGTGCGGCCGCCACACGGCGCCACGCAGGACCGGTCCATGCTGCTCCCCTACCGCAACGACCAGCACCTCGTCGAGGCCCAGATCGGCGGCCAATAGATCGACCGCCTCGACGGTGGGTCGCTCGTTCAGACCGGTCAGTGTGACCTCTTTGGCGTCTGCGGCCAGCGTCAGCTCGAGGCGCGCTGCGGCCTTGAGATCGACCAGCACCGCCGCCCGTTGACTGCCTGAACGCGCCTCGATCAGATGCTCACCGACGGTGACACGCGCCGGGCTCTCCCCCCGCACGCCGTCTACACGCAACTCGGCGCCGCCCACCTCGACGGTGAGCAAGATCTGCGCCCCTTTGGCCGCACGCGCCCGCGCGAACGCACGGACCACGTCTGGCCTCACATGAGCCTCGGTCAGCGTCGAGGCCGGCTCGAGGGCCAGTGCGCGCCGAAAAGCCCGTTCCGCCTCCTCTCGCCGACCTTGTTCGAACAGCGCCAGACCACGGCCAATCGCTGCCTCCGCCCACAGCGACGCCACACCCGGTTGCGCCACCTCGTCACGGCAGAGCTCTTCCGCCCGCGTGAAACGGGCCTCGGCGCGGGCCAGCTCCACCCGCTCGAGCTCATGCTGGCCGGCCTCGAGCTCAGCGCGAATCGCGTCGAAAAATATCAACTTGGACGCCGCAATCCAGCCCCGCCGCCGCTCACGCACAGCGTCCTGCATGATGGTCTCGGTGGGCAGGACTTTGTGGCCGTCGGCGCGCAAGAGCCGCTCGAGATCGGCCACCACCGGCTTCAAAGTCGCCTCGCCACCTGCACCTTGCGGCGCATAGACCAGCACAGCCACCGTCGCCAGACCCAAGACGTGCACGCCGCACGATAGCACGGCTATACTGCCGCCATGTCCGCTGAAGACCGCCCCCGCCTCCGTCCGCTCGAAGCCTACCCCATCATCGAGCATGGCCAGCGTATGCTGGCGCTACGCGACCCGTCAGGGTTGGCCGAATCCATCGCGCGCTTGCCGCCGCCGTCGGTGGCTGTTGTTCAGCTCTTCGACGGCGAATACACCCGCGATCAGATCTGCGTCGAGTTTGGCAAGCGCTATGGCCGTCCACTCGAACGGCGCGTGCTCGACCAGTTGTTGCAGTCTCTCGACGACGCGCTGCTCCTCGACTCGGAGCGTTTCCGCCAGCATTCCGCCCGCGTCTTCTCCGAATTCGCCAAAGCGCCCGTTCGCACCGCGACACTGGCTGGGCGCAGCTACCCCAAAGATCCGGCCGAGCTGACCGCCCAGCTGACCGGCTATTTTCAGCCGCCCAACGGCCCGGGCGTGCCGGGCGCAGCGACTGGGATAATGCCCGCAGGCATCATCGCACCGCACGTCGACTTCGCGCGCGGCGGGCCGGCGTATGCCTGGGCCTACAAGCTCCTCGCCGAGGCGGCCGAGCTCCCCGAGCTGGTGGTGATCTTCGGCACCGACCACATCGCTGGTGAGCGTCCGTTCACCTTCACCAAGAAACACTACGAGACGCCACTTGGGCGCTTCGACACCGACGAGGCGTTGGTCGACACCATCGTCGGCGCCGTGCAGGAGCGGCTTGGTCCCACCGTTGCGGAGGGGCTGTTTTACGACGAGCACCACCACCGCGGCGAGCACTCGCTCGAGTTCCAGATGGTCTGGCTCCGCCACGTCTGGGCATCGCGGCCCGAGGCTGCGGCGGTCAAGGTCTTGCCGATCTTGACCGGCTCGTTCCGCCACCTCATCGAGGACAACCGCGATCCGTCGACCGATTCCGAGCTCACCGCCATCGTCGAAGAGATCTCCCGTGCCGTCGGCACTCGCAAGACGCTCTACATCGCCGCCGCCGATCTGGCACATGTCGGCCCGCGCTATGGCGATCCCGATCCGCTCGACGCCGATGACCGCCAGAGCCTGGAACGCCGCGATCACCAGTCGCTCGTGCCCGTCGAAAAAGGCGACGCCGCTGGTTGGTTCTCGCAGATTGCCGTCGAGAAAGACCGCCGCAACGTCTGTGGGCTGAGCCCCATCTATGCCTTTCTGGCGACCGCCAAGCCGACCTCCGGACGCGTGCTCGCCTACGGCCAGTGCCCCGCAGACGACACTGGCGGCTCGCTGGTGTCGATCGCCTCCCTCGCGTTCTGACGCAGCAGCGTCCAGGGTCCGCCTTGACAACGCGGACCGAGCTGCGTAACCGTGGGGCGCCATGCCCTTCCCCTGGATGACCCAAACCCCGCCGCCGCAATCTACTTCCACCCGCCGCGTCGACATGTACCGTCGCGAGCTCCAAGATCGGGCGCAGCTCCTCCAGCGCCTTCGCTACACCAAAGAGCAGACCAAGGCCCGCTTGTTGGCCAATACGACGTGGGATTTCGAGCTCCACGGTCGGCCCAAACACGCGGCAGAAATCGAACGGATTGTCGAAGAGGTCTATCGCCGGGGTGGCTCCGGCGCCGTCTGAGAAGCACCACATCTGAGTACCCAAGGAGGCAACATGCTCAGCAGAAGAGGGTTGGCCCTGGCCGTCATTTTGGCCACACCGCTTGGCGCCTGTGGCGTCAACGAAGATCTCTACAAGGCGAAGGTCGCCGAGCTCGACAAGACCAAGGCCGACCTCGATCGGACCCAGGCCGATGCCGACGCTGCCAAGAAGAAGGCGGCGGCGCAGAAGAAGCTGATCGACGACCAGAACGAGGCCCTGAAGCTACGCTTGCAGGCCGTGGGTCAGGACATGAGCTCGCTCAATGCCGACCTCGACTCGGCCAAGAAGCGCATGGAAGAGCTCAAGCGCGCCCAGGAAGCCGCGGAGAAACGCGCGGCGCAGTACAACGACATGATCGCCAAGTTCAAGTCGATGGTCGAGGCCGGTAAGCTCGAGGTCGAGATCCGCGACGGCCTCATGTTGGTCAAGCTGCCGGACAACATCCTCTTCGATCCGGGTAGGACGGACCTGAAGCCGGCCGGCCAGGAGGCCATCAAGCAGGTGGCGCAGATCCTGTCGGGCATCGAGGGCCGCAAGTTCCAGGTGGCCGGCCACACCGACAACATTCCGATCAAGAGCGCCAAGTACAAGTCGAACTGGGAGCTGTCGACGCAGCGCGCCGTCGAGGTCGTCCGTTACATGTCGACTGCAGCTGGCAAGGGCATGGACAAGCGCCTTTCGGCCGCCGGCTACGCCGACACCCTGCCCGTCGACCCGGCCAACACCGACGCTGCCCGTCGCAAAAACCGCCGCATCGAGATCGTGGTGGTCCCCAACATGGACGACCTCCCCAAGATCGAAGGTCTGAACGCCCCCAAGAAGTGATCTGCAGAACAGCCCGGTGTCCGATATTTGACACCGGGCCCGTCTCCAGCTAGAAGGGAGGCGGACTTCATCGAGGCCTCCGTTTGCGCAATCAGCCCGCAGTCGAACTGAGCCAGGTACCCCAGTTGAAAGACCGCTGGGTCGCCATCGACCCTTCTCCACGCGCCACCCCCCTTCACCACCTCCGCAATGGCGGGGTTGTCGTCGATGCCGATGATGATCTCGAGGTCCTGTGTGCGCGCCTGCGTGCCGCCAAGGAGTCCTCTCTCACCATCGTCTACGCTGGACGCCGCTGACCTACCCGTACTTACATCATTGAAATCTCAAGCGAATTTAGCTTGACCCCGCCGCTGTACGTGGCATGCTCGACCCCGTTCGACATACTCGAACTCTGAAACAGAGCAAGTCGACGCTGCTGTCGACGCGCAGAGCTGCGCGCTTCGTTTCGCCCTCGGAGCTGTCCAGGGCGCAACGGAGAAGGCGAAGCCGCCAGAGTGGAATCGGAGCACGCCGCGCGCGCGCTCTTCCGTCTGGCGCATGCTGTCGAGAAGACGCGCTCCGATTCCTGGCCGCTGTGGATAGTCCGCAGCCGTTTGGAACGGAGACCGATGGCCCAAGCAGTCCCAACTCATCCGTCGCGTGTCGGACCCTATGTGGTCACGGGCACCCTCGCGCTTGGCGGCATGGCGCAGATCTGTTCCGCTGTCGACACGCGATCCGGCCGCGAAGTCGTATTGAAGCTGATTCTCCAGAATCTATGTCAAGACCCTGAGTTCGTTAAATTTTTCATCCACGAAGGCGAGCTCGGCCTGCGCCTCAAACACCCCCATCTGGTGGAGACGTTGGACGCAGGTGAGGACGGCGGAACGCATTACATCGTCCTCGAGCGACTGCATGGCCAGTCGACGATCGAGCTGTTGCGGCAGGTGGGGACACGCGGCATCTCGATGCCCCTCGGTATCGCCATTCGTGTCGTGGCGGACGCGGCGCGCGGGCTCCATGCGGCCCATGTGGCCTGCGATGACCACGGCCGGCCGCTCTCGGTCGTCCATCGCGACGTCACCCCGCACAACGTTTTCATCTGCAGCTCGGGGCACAGCAAGGTGCTCGACTTTGGGATTGCCAAGGCCGAGTCCCAGCATCACCGGACGCGCACCGGGATCTTGAAGGGCAAGTTCGCCTACCTGGCTCCAGAGCAGATCCGGGGTGAGGCGTCTGACCATCGGGTCGATATTTTCGCACTGGGGACCGTGCTGTACGAGCTGTTGACCCAGCGGCCGCTGTTCCGCGGCAACCACGACGCGGAGACCTTGCAGCGGGTGCTGAATCTGGAGATCCCGTTGCCGGAGCGGGTGCGGCGACAGGTGCCACCTGCGCTCGGTGCCTTGGCCATGCGGGCGTTGCAGCGCGATCCCAACCGCCGCATTCCGACAGCTGCGGCCTTGGCCGATTCCTTGGATGCAGTGGCCTCGGCCGAGCTCATCGACAGCTCTCCCGAGGCGGTGGCGGAGTTCTTGGCCGAGGTGTTTCCGGAGCTGGAGGTCGATCTGGAGATCGATCCCGACTTGCAAGACATCGGCAGCGACGGTGTGGCCCAAATCCGCGAGGTTCTGGGCGAGGTGCGGGCGCGTGCGCCCGAGCCCGAAATGTCGGCGGAAACGCCGCCGGCCGGCGTTGCGCCGCTCGATGGACGGACCTCGGAGGCACTGGTCGCGCTGCGAGCCCAGGCTCAGGCGCGACGGACGCCGTGGCTGGTCGGAGTCGCGGCTGCGGTGGTGGCGACGGCGGCGGTGTGTCTGGCGATCGGGATTGGAACGCGGGCGCCAGTGGCCTCGCTGGCTGCAGCGCCAACGCCCGTCCCGCAACCGCAGTCTGCAGCAGTGGCGCAGCCGCAAGCTGTGGTGACTCCGGCGGTGGTTCCGGCGGTCGCGCCGCCTTTGCCGACGCCTCCGCCACCTCCTTCGACGGTGGGCAAGGTCGAAACGGGGGTCCGCTTCGTCGGGGATGGGCCCTTCGAGATCCACGTCGACGGGCGACTGGTCAGCTCCAGCGACGGTCTGGCGTCGATGAGCCCAGGGAAGCATCAGGTCCATGCCGACAGCCCGACGTTTAGTCGCAGCCTCAAGGTCAAGCTGGCCGCTGGCGAGATCAAGGTCATCCGCGCCCGCACTGGGATCGGCCGGTTGCGGATCGCCGCCACCCCCTGGGCCGAGGTCAGCATCGATGACAAACCGCAAGGCACGACGCCATTTCGCGTGCTCGAGCTTGGCGAGGGGCCCCATACGGTGGTGCTGACCAACCCCGAGCTACATGTCAGCGTGCGACGGCGAATCCAGATCCCGGCGAACAAGGAGACCGTGTTGAAGGTCGACCTGTTTCACGGCCCATAGGCTACGACTTGGCTACGACTTGCGAATCAGCACCACGATCTCCAGTGCGGCACGACCGATCGTAGCCTCGGCGCAACCACGCGCCAGTCGGGGCGCGACGCCAGTTGGTGTGGCGAAGACCTCGGCGTAGACGACCACCGGTCCAAGCGGGAGATCGTGAAGGCGAGGTGGCGCCGCATCTGCAGACTGATCAGCGACGAAGAGGCCGTGTGCGACGACATCCACGGTGGGGTCGTCGATTGGCCGCTCCGGCGACAGCACCTTGGCGCAGCTGGCGCCGGTCAGCACCAGCACCTCGACCGACTTCAGCTCAGCGATCGAAACGTCCACCAACTGCAGACCAACGGTCACCGAATTCCCCGTCGCTGCGCCACACGCGCCAAGCAGCAGCGACGCTGACAACAGTGCGGCTTGGGCCACGCTCATCGGCCACCCAGCGCTGCACGCCACGTGATGACCGCATCGGTGGCGGGCGGGGTCGACGGATGCAGGCCGAAGCCAAGGCCGAGACCAAGACCCAGGCCCACACCGGCCAGTGTGCCACCGACGGCAATCCACACCCAGCTGCGATTCGAACGCCTCGCCGGCACTGCGACCGCCAGCTCCAGCGGCCGCTCTGGATGCGCCAGTGTCGCCGGACCTGATGGGCTCTGCACCGTGGCCCAAAACTCCAGCGAGCGGGTCTCGGCCTTCGCGCCCCCGTCGCCAAGCGGCACCGAGGCCACCAGCTCCTCCCCGACGTGGGCGAGCGGAATTTCAGTGAAGGCGGGCTGCCCTTTCCAGCGCACATAGGCAGATCCGAACGCCGTGCCCTGGATGCGCGAGGCTTCGAAGCGGAGCTCGACCCGATTGGCTGCGCTGTTGCGACGGGGAGGCAACGATCCCAGGCGTGGTTGACGCTCGACGTCGCGCTGCGCTTCTTGGAACAGCGCCGCGACCTTGGGCGAGGTGTAGCGTGGCAGCTCGAAGTCCGGCGTCGTCGCGACGAGGTCGCGCAGCTCGCGGCGGGCAGCTGGCAGCGACCCGAGCGCGACATAGCCGGCCGCCAGATAGAACGTCGCCTCGGCCCGCTCTTCGCGCACCAGCGCACCACTGCGGGCTTGCTCCAGCGTGGCCACCGCAGCGGCGTAACTGGCGTCGCGGTAGAGCGTCGTCCCCTTCTGCAGCAAGGCCCGCGCGCTCTCGTCAGCGACGGCGGACGACGTCAGAACCGCCAGCCCAAGTGAAGCGTACGCAACCATGATCCGCATTGCAGGCATTGTTGACAACCTACTCGCTCCGACGGAGGAATCAACGGGCTGCGTCGCTGGCAACGCGGCTTACGAGCGGCGTGGGTCGAGTATGATGGAGACGTGTCTGCTCCGACCCTCGTGTCGCTCGCCGAAGTCGCCGATGGTGCGCGGCGTCGCGGTGGTCGTCGGCCTGCGCGGATCTGGGTGCGGGGCACGGTGTTGCCCACCGACACGACGGTTGCCACGGATCAGTTTGGTCTGCCGTTTTCACCACCGGCCGAGCTCGGCAACGTCAGCGACTCGGTGTTGCTGCGCGCCGACGTCGAAGACGATTACGGTCGCCGGCTGCTGGCCGACTATCCGCTGCGTGAGCGTTGGGAGCGTGGGCGCGATTTCGTCGTCGGTGACGCCACCGGGCGGGCGTTGGTACGCACTCACAGCGACGGCGCCGGTTACTGGCCCGTCGATCCGCAGCTCACTCTTCACCTCGACGGATCGTTTCGAGAAGCACCGCTCGGACCCCGCCATCTCTATCTGCGCACCCTTCGGGTGGGTGATCCGGTCTGGCTCCACGCACCGGCATCACTGGCCGCGCTCGACCCCAAGGATGACAACGTAGTCGCGTTGGCTACCTCTGGCTACCGCGGCACACCGGAGCTGCTGGTCCTCGGCAACTGCGACCCAGCCCGGCCTCTAGCGTGGGATATTTACGACGAACCAGCCTTCGAACACCATGCCACCTGGGAACCCTGGCATCGAAAGTTGTCCGTCCTGGTACGGAGAGGATGAAGGCCGTACAATAAAAGACGGAGGTCCCGTTCCATGTTCCGCGCAGGGGTTGTGGTCTCGCTGTTGTCCCTCGTTGCCTGCGTTCCACGCCGGGCACCCACTTCTGCCACTCCCGTCGCTGCCGCGCGATTGGTGCCGCCCGACGCCAGCGGCGTATGGGACTGGTCGTTCTTCTCGCGCGACGATCAAGGCGACGAGCGCTTCGAGCGCGAAGAGTGGCATCTGGTGCAGCGCGGAGTCGTGCTGGAGGGCTATTACGACCGCGTGGTCGACATGCGCTCCGTCGACGACAGGCTGTTTCGCTGCAACCAAAAGCTGAGCTTCATGAAGTACACCCGCGTGCGGGTCGAGGGCCGGGTCGAAGGCAATCGCGTGCAGATCAAAGAGACGGCATACGATGCGAAGCCCACGCCGTGCGACGACGGCGCGCGCAGTCTCGTCGAGTATCGGGGCCTGATGGTCGGTGGAAATCTCGCCTTGCGCTGGGGGCCCGAGGGCGGACAGACCTTGGTGCGGCGCATGGATGCCGGCCGCACGTGGTTGGCGGAATCGTCGGGCGCAGTGCCCGCTGCCGACGGTGCGCCGCCGAGCATCGCCGAGCGCGTCGAGTCGGCGCAGCGTGCAGCGGTGTTGCCACCTGGTGTCCTCGACGGGACCTGGGAGTGGGAGCTGCGGTCGATCGATGCCGAAGGGGACGAACGGGTCGAGCGCGAGGAATGGCATTTGAACGAGGCCAGCGACGGCATCCATGGCTATTACGATCGCACGGTCAAGAAGGTGCGCGGCGACGCCAAGCCGTTCGAGTGTAACGGCAAAGAGCGCTTCGAGACGGCGACGCGCTACACCATCGTCGGACAGCGCGCGGGTGAGAAGCTGATGCTCACCGAGATCGATTACAAGAGCGAGCGCACGCCGTGCGACAACGCCCTCCGTCGCCTCGACACGTATCACGGCAAGGTCGCCGACGGTGACACGCTGATTCTCAGCTGGGGTCCGGGCAACCAGCTCCTCCATCGCAAAAAATAGCGCCAGCGGTGCGACTCCGCACCGTGCGTAAAAGCACAGTCATTGCAATAGGATAGCCGCACTGCTACGTTCCTGGCATGTCTTCATACGATATCATCATCGTCGGTGGTGGCCTCTCCGGTTGTACCCTCGCCGCTGCGCTCGCCGACGGACGGCGCCGCATCCTCATCCTGGAGGCACGCAAGGGCAAGAACCCGCGCTTCAATGGCGAGCTCATCCATCCGACCGGCGTCGACGTGCTGGCGAAGTGGGGCCTGTTGCCAGCACTCGAGGCTGCTGGTGGCGCGCAGGTGGTCGGGTTTGCCTGCATGCCGAGTGCGAAGTCGAAGCAGAAGATCACCCTCCTGCCCTATCGAGAGATTCCCGGCTCGCGGCCGTTTGGCCTCGGCATCGACCACCATGTGCTCGTCGACAATGTGCGCGCCGAAGCGCTCAAGCGACCTGGCGTCGAGCTGCGACTCGGCGAGCGCGTCACCGCGCTCCTGCGCGACGAAGAGCGCGTGGTGGGCGTGCAGACGACGTCCGGAGAGCTGCGTGCGCCGTTGGTCATTGCCTGCGACGGTCGTCACTCGAAGATCCGCACGCTGCTCGGCATCGCTGAACGGGCGCGCCTGCTCAGCTACACCGCCGCCGTGTTGCTCGCCGACTGTGAGCTGCCGCATCCACAGCACGGCCACATTTTTCTCGGTGCGTGGGGACCGATCCTGGCTTATCCGATCAGCGCCACGGACAGCCGCGCCTGCATCGATCTGCCGCTCGACATGGATCGCGGCACCGACGCGGTCATTGCCGCCATCCGCGCCGAATATCTGCCGCACGTGGCCCGAGGGGTGCGCACGTCGATGCTGCGTGCGCTCGACGCGGGTGAGGTCGAGCTCGCGGCCAACTACGCCATCTACACCGACGAGTGCACCGTCCCAGGCGCGGCCCTCGTCGGGGACGCGTGTGGCTGCTCGCACCCGATCACCGCCACCGGCATGACCATCGCGCTCCGCGACACCCAGCTTTTGGCCGAGGCGCTCGCCGGCGTGGACCTGCAAGACCGCGCCCGCGTCGACGCTGCACTGGCCAGCTACCAGAAGAACCGCTATCGCTTCGTGCGCGCCCGCGAGATCTTGGCCGACGCACTCTACGAGGTGTTTCGCGGTGTCGACGACGGTACGCGCGCCATTCAGGCCGGCATCTTCGCCTACTGGAACGCGTCGGAGACCTTCCGGGGGCGCTCGATGGCGCTGTTGTCTGGGGCGGAGAGTCGGCTGCCGGCGTTCCTGTCGGAGTATCTGCGCGTGGCTGGCTTCTCGATGCGCAGCGCGATCATGGGTGAGGTACCTCACCCCGACGCGCGCATTGCCCGCTCCGTTGGCGGCCGGATGAGATCTCTCGTGGGCCTCGGGAAAAAATCGATGGAGAAGCTCGGGATGGTCGCGCGCAGCGTGCGCGAAGGTTCCTTTCGCTGAATCTGTCTGGCAGGAGTGAATCCCTGCGCCAGACTCACGTCTAGGCCAGATTGGCTGTGGTGAGGAGGCGCTCATGCGTACACAGGTCTTGGCTCGGCTGTTGGCTTTGCTCTCGGTCTCGACGCTGTTTTCCGCCTGTGCCCCCAACTACTGCCCGTTGCCGTCGCGCGCCGCCTATCAAGGCCTGTATCCCCAGTACAGCGTCAAGGCCAACGCCTCGACCAGCCTCGGAGCCGGCGATATCGGGTTTCTGCTCACCACCAACGGCATGCTCGACTACCGACTGGCCTTCGTCGACACCATCGACTCGCCGGCCTGCTTCGCGGGCATCGTGCGTTCCAACAACAACGTCGTCGACGTGCGCGATCCCGGCGGCTCGTTCGTTTTCCCCAATGTACGCAGCGGCGACGGCGAAGTGCGTTTCTCGCTGGCCCCAGGTGCGTCGGTGGCGGGCCTCGATATTGCCGTCGGGCAGGCGCCAATTTACCTCGATCTCTTCATCGACGGCTCCGCGGCTGGGACGCAGATCTTGTACACCGACGCCGATAGTGGCCTTCAGTCACGCCAGACCCCACCGGCTGCCTTCCAGTAACGGGCCCGATCCCCTATTCTCGGAACATGCCACGCCTCCGGGACTCGGGTCCCACGCTCGTCTCCAGTCCATTCGACGTCGATCCGCTCCACACCTATGTTGCGCTCGCCCACGCGCACGGGCTCAAGCTTTACGACAGCGCTGACGGCCGCGAGCTGTCGTCACTGGAGCTGGAGCTCGGCGGCGACGTGGATCTGGTGTTTTGCCTGTCGATGGGTGTCTCGCGGTTGATCATGTTTGCGCGCGGCGAGGAGAGCACCGACGTGCGCGCGTTCTCTCTGCCACGGCTCGAGCCGTCCGGACGTCTCGAGATGATTGGCCGGGTCTATCCAGCGACGGCGACGCTCGATCAGGTGGTGGTGTGGAACGAATCGCGGGAAAACGTCCGCATCGTGGGTGTGGCGCCCACCACGCTGAGCTCGGCAGCCTTTCCACTGCGTGAGCCGGTGCAACTGGCGGTGGCCACGCCGGAACATCAGATTTTGGCAGCAGCGCGCGATCAATACGAGGTGTGGGATCCGCTGGCGCGCCGGGCTTCTTTTCGGATCCAGCTCCCCGTGCCGCGGCCCTATCTGGGAGGTTTTGCGGCGCGTCGACGGACGTTGTGGTTGCTGTCGGGACCTCAGGCGTCGATGCAGCTCGACGTGTTGCGATTCTCCGACGGTAGGCCGCAGGGCCGAATCAACCTGGGCCGCAAAGTGCTGGCGGTCGATGGGCAGACCGACTCGGAGCGCGCGCTCTTCGTGATGGCCGGAACGGCTGGGCCAGAGCTGGCGCTGCTGGACCTGACCACTCTCGAGCGCGAGCCGTTTGTCGTCGAGGGCGAGATCGCGGCGGCGTGCCTGGTGGAAGGCAATCACCCGGCGGTGGTGGTCGCAGATGGAGACGGCGTGGTGCGCTTTCTGCCGGTCGCGGCGGCACCGCTGTATCTCACGGCGATCACCGAGCGACGGGCACAACCGGGCGCCGGTCGGCCGCAGCTGCCGCGACGCGTGGAGCGAGTGAGTCGCGGTGACAGTGGGGCTGTTGGTCTCGGTCGCCCGGCACCCACCTGGCGCAAAGGCCTCGCCGCCAAAACGGAGCCTGAGCCCGAGCCCGAGCCTGACGGGGACAGCGACGGAGACCCGCCAAGCGACGAGCCCGAGGAGGCCGAGTCGCCACCGCAGCGGTCGAAGCCGGAACCAGAGACGCGCGCAGCGATAGAGACACCACCGCCAAAAGCCGATGCGGGCCCATCACCGGCGTGGCGTCAGCAGCTCAGCCGGGCCCCAAGCGTTCCAGAGCCAACGGCCACCAAGCCTGCGCGACGTCCGCAGCCGCGTGCGACGACCATCCGCACCTGGCGTGACGCCGTGGTCGCCGCCAGTGAGGCGACCAACGGCGCCGAGCTCTACGAGCAGATGGAGCACAGCCCGCTCGCCGACGTGATGGGTGCCTTTCAGTTGTCGTCGGTGGCGCGAGCCGCTCTGATCCTCTGCTATGCCGCCTGGCTCGACGGGCGGGTCAAAGGATGGGCCGCGTCGGAGATGGTGGAGGCGTTGCGACGATTGTGTCCGGGTGAAGAGGACGAGCTCATGTGGCTGGAGGCACTCGGTGCCGGCGAGCTCGGCCAGCGCCATCTGATCGAGTCACGTCGGGGGCGAGCCCGCCTGCATCGTGTCACAGGGCGTTTTCTCGACGGTGGGGCTCCCGTGCTACGGATCTTTGGCCACGACGGCTCGCCGGCTCGGCACGAGGTCGAGCTCGGGGCGTATCGGGTGGTCTCGACCGGGCTCGAGGAGACGCTGGGTCGGGTGAGTCGCGCGCTCGGCCACAATGTGGCGGTGGTCGATCTGCGACACACGCCGCCCGCGCAACAGCGACGGGAGCTGGAGGCAGCGATCCTGGAGGCGCACCTCGAGAGCGCTGTGCCGCTCCTGCTTCCGTCCGACCCGCACAGCGACGGCAATGCTGCGATGCTAGAGGCGCTCCAGTCCCTGGACGGGCGCCTGTTGGTCGTTGCGGTGCCGGAAGGAGCTGCGGGAACCGAAGGGCGGCTGGGTGCATTGCCACCGTTGCCGTTGGATTGATGCCTGTGATAGGGTGCGCCTCTTTCGGAGACGACCCATGGCAAAGCGAACCAAGCGGAAGGTCAAGCAGCGGTCCAAGTCCCACCAGAGCTACGTCAAGCGCGCCCGCAAGGCCCGCAAGAAGACCAAGCGCCGCGTCGGTTTCACCAAGCGCGCCAAGTCCAAGTAACAACTGACATATCAGGCGCTAATTAGCGCCACTGCGGCGGCTTCGTCGATCAACCACAGGCAGCCGCCAGCCGGCCGCACGCGGTTGATCGGCAGATCGCCGCCAGTCAACACCTCGGCCAACCGGGCGGCTTTTTCGGCGCCGGTGACGTTCACCACCACTCGTTTTGCCGCCGACAGGACCGGAAAGGTCAGGGTCAAGCGATCGACGCCCATTTGCGGCACGCGATTGGCGACGACCCATGCCTCGGTCTCGTCGAGGGCGGCGGTTCCTGGGAAGAGCGAGGCAGTGTGTCCGTCGGCGCCCATGCCAAGGAGCACGAGGTCGAGGGGGTCAGTGCCGAGCGCGGCGCGCATGACGTCTTCGTAGGCGCGCGCTGCGGCGTGTGGCTCGTCCTCGCCGCGCATGCGGTGCAGCTGGGTGACGGGAATAGGCACCAAATCGAGCAACGTGCGACGGGCCATGCCGTAGTTGGAGTCGGCGTGATCGGGCGGCACACAACGCTCATCGCCGAAGAAGATCTCGACGCGGGCCCAGTCGACGTCGGTGCGACGTACGTTGCCGAGCAGGCGGTAGCAGGCGGCCGGAGTCGAGCCGCCAGCGAGGGCGACGCGAAAACGCGGCGCGCGGGCTAGCTGAATCCACTCCTCTGCTGCGGCGGCAGCGACGGCGGGAGCGTCGGCAAAAACACGGACCTCACCGGCTTTGGTGTGCAGAACGCGGTTCATGTCAGGGCTCCTAGGAGCTGGACGGCGCCGGCGAGCGCGTCGCGATAGACCGGATCGCGGCCCAGGGCGCCGAGGGCGCGCGTGGCCAGCTCGCCGTCGCTGTGACTGCGCGCTGGCTGGACTCTGGCTGGCAGATCGGGGCAGGCAACGGTGATGACCGTGTCGCGGGTGAGCGACCAGCGGCGGTCGCCGCTGCCGAGGATGCAGGCGGTGACCCCATGCTCGCCGTCGCGGCGGGTCGATAGCTCGATGGTGACCTGGCCTCCGTCAGGGCGTCTAGCCAGCCAGCGACGGCGGCCGTCAGCGCCGGTTTGCCGGCGATGTTCTTGCCAGCCGAGGCGGCTCGACAGCCAGCCCAGCATCAACAGCGCACGGGTCTGCGTGCCGACGATGCCGGAGACCACCTCGACCAGATCGAGCGCGCCCAGCACCGACGGATCGGTCGGCGGATCGAACAGCGACGAGCACATCTCACGCAGCGGTCTTACGCCCAACCAGGCCAGATCCATGACCTCCAGCGCCGGCTCGGCGGTGGCGAGGCGGGCCAGCTCGGCGAGGCCGTCTTCCGACGACAAACGGCGCGTGTCGATGATCACCCGGTCCACCTCGGCCAGGAGGGGATCGTCGATGTGCGGCAGGCTGTCGAGGCTGAGGAGCGCGGTGGGCGCATCGGGGACGAGCAACGAGCGCACCAGCGACGCGACGCGGGTGGCGTTGACACCGGTCGCTTCGAGCGTCACCTCGTCGCTGCCGGCGTGGCCCTTCCAGTTTGCCTCCACCCACGCTTTGATCGGCGTCTCGGGCAGATTGACGTCGGCGTGGACCACGATGGCGCGCGCCGGCACCGAAATCTCGTCGACGACGCCCTTGATATACTTGCGGGCGCCGTCGCTCATGCCGGCGTAGACGATGAGGTTCCACAGGCAGGCACGCGTCAGCGGACGTCCTGGCTGCGCCGCTTTTTGCCAGAGGCTGGTCAGCTCGGACTCGATGCGTTGCGGCGACACCGGCTGGGCGTCGCCGCGACGGAACGCCTCGAGATCCCCTCCCTCTTTGGCTGCGCTCACGGCCGCCGCCAGGTGCGCCCGTCGCGGGCGATGAGGAGATCGGCCTCGTCGGGGCCCCAGCTGCCACTCTCGTAGTTGGGGAAATACGGTTTGGCGCCGGCCGACCAGGCGCGGGTGATGCGGTCGATCCAGGTCCAGGAGGCCTCGACCTCGTCGCCACGCGTGAACAAGGTGCCGTCGCCCAGCATGCAGTCGAGGAGGAGTCGCTCGTAGGCTTCGGGCGGCTCGGCGCCGAAGGAGGTGCCATAGCGGAACTCCATCGGCACCGGCATGACGTCCATCGTCGGACCCGGCACCTTGGAGAAGAACTTCAGCGAGATGCCTTCGTCGGGCTGGATGCGGAGGGTGAGCACGTTGGGCTCGGCCTGTAGACGGCCGGCTGAGCGACGGAAGAGCGTCACCGGTGGCTTCTTGAAATAGATGGCGATCTCGGTGACGCGCTTCGGCATCGCCTTGCCGGCGCGCAGATAGAACGGCACGCCTGCCCAGCGCCAGTTGTCGATGAAGAAGTTCATGGCGACATAGGTCTCTACCGACGAATCGGGAGCCACGCCTTTCTCTTCGCGGTAGCCGATGCGAGCCTGGCCAGCGACGGCGCCCGGACCGTATTGACCGCGCACCACGTGGCGTTCGAGGTCCGCCGGATCCGACGGCAAAGGCCTGAGCGAGCGCAAGACTTTGAGCTTCTCGTCGCGGACAGCGTCGGCTTCGAAGGCCACCGGCGGCTCCATCGCCGTCAGGCACAGGAACTGGAACATGTGGTTCTGGACCATGTCCCGCAGGATGCCGGCCGACTCGAAATAGCCGCCGCGGCCCTCGACACCAATGGCCTCAGCGACGGTGAGCTGGACATGGTCGACATACTTGCCGTTCCACAAGGGCTCCCACAGCGCGTTGGCGAAGCGGAACGCCAGGATGTTCTGGACGGTTTCCTTGCCGAGATAGTGGTCGATGCGGAAGGTTTGGTCCTCGCGCAGGATGCCGAGGACGTCTTTGTTGAGGGCCTGCGCCGACGCCAGATCGTGGCCGAAGGGCTTCTCGATGATGACGCGGGTGTACGGCCCCGTGCGCTCTTTGTTGATGAGGCCCGCCTGGCCGAGGTGCTGGACGATCTTGGGATACTCGGCCGGCGGCGTCGACAGATAGTAGATGCGGTTGCCGGCGGTGCCGCGTTCCTCATCGAGCTTGTCGAGAAAGGCCTTGAGGCGGGCATAGCCGTCGGGATCGCCGAACTCGCCCTGCGAGTAGAAGATGCCTTGCGAGAAGCTCTCCCACAGCGCGTCCTCGACAGGACGGCGGCGGGCGAAGGTGTTGGTCGACTCGCGCATGGCGGCGCGGAAGTCTTCGTGCGACGACGGTCGACGGGCCACCCCGACGACGTTGAACGGCGATCCGAGCAGACGATCGCGGGCCAGCGAATACAACGCCGGGACGAGCTTGCGCTTGGTGAGGTCACCCGAGGCACCGAAGATGACCATGGTGCACGGCAGAGGGACACGCTCGGCGGAGAGGCCTTCGCGCAATGGATTGGTGGTCATCAAGGCTCCTGTCGGTGAAGGAGGTCGAGGTCATAACTGGCGACCTTGCGGTGTCGCGGGTTGCCACATGTCGTGCAGCGTTCCACGGCTTCGCGCTTCTCGAGATACGACTGCACCACGTCGATGACCGTGGCGTGCGACCAGGTCAGCGGCGACACCGACATGGGCGCGTTGGTGTACGGGTGGACCTGCTCAGCGAGCACGCCCGACGGCAGCTTGTGGGTGTCGACCCAGTCGAGCAGCTTGACCGCGGCGTCGAGCTCCTCGACGGTGTTGGCCTTGGCGATGTCGTGGAGCGCCAACCACATGGTGCAGATGAACCAGGGGTTGCCGGGGACGGCCTGCTTGTCCTGGCTGACGGCGTGATAGTAGTCGTCCTCGTAGCGCGCGACACCCCCGACCTCCGTCTTGCACCATAGCCGGTCACGCACCGCCTTCATCGTCACCTCCACGCGCTGGTCGTTGGCCTCATAGGCACCAAACGCGAACAGGCCATAGAGAGAGGCGTCGATGATGGGGTCGACGGTGACGACGCCTTTGTCGACGGTGATCATGCGCGCGAAGCGGCCGAGCTCGGGGCGCCACAAGTGGCGATCCATGCCGGCGCGGATGTCGTCGGCGGCGCGGCGATAGGTGTCGCCGTGGTGCTCGTCGCCGAACGCATCGGCGAACTGCGCCGCGGCGCGCAGGCCACCGTGCACGGCGGCACAGGTGAAGCTCAAGATCCCGCGCCGCTCTTCCCAGAGATCGTACGACGGTGCGGGCAGCCCGGTGGTGGCGTCGCGATAGCGGACCATGAAGTCGGCGGCTTTACGTACAAAACGGCCATAGAGCGGCTTCATCACATCGATGTCGCGGTAGCGCAGAAAGTGTTTCCACATCGCCCAGACGACGAGCGCCGTTTCGTCTTCCTGGATCGGCAGTTGCGCCTGGCCATTGGGCAGCACCCACGGGTGCCACGAGGAGGCGAGCGAACGGTCTGGGTTGTACTTGTGGAGAAGATATCCCTCGTCGGTGATTACGTCGGCGCAGAAACGGAAAAAGTTGCGCGACAGATCGGGATAGCCGGCCATGTCGAGCGCGTGGGCGACGAGCGCACCGTCGCGGGGCCAGACGTAGGAATAGGTATCGCGGGCGAACTGGGTGATGTCGGAGTCGTTGGCCGCGATGATGCCGCCGCCTTCGTCGATCTGGGTGCGGACGATCAAGAGCGAGCGCTTGTAGAGGTCCACCACCGACGGCGAGAGGCCAAAGAACTCGGTCGGCTCTTTGTTGACCCACAGCCGCCAGTAGGCGCGCGTGCGGCGGATGAATTCTTCTGGGCCGCGCAAGACCACCTTGCGATTCATTTCTTTGGCGCCGTCCCACGCGCCACGCCAGACCTTGGCGCAACACATCCAGTAATAGACGACGCTCTCGCCGCCTGCCGGCACCGTCACCGACGCGGCACCGACGGAGTCGACCGAGCCTTGGGCGATGGGATTCATGCCGAGGACGCCGTCGTCCTCGGCGTCGCGCCAGGTGCCCTCTTTGCCGTTGCCCTTCTGTCCGGTGGCGTAGCGGGTGATGCCCGCTTTGCCGTCGGCCATCATGTTGCAGAGGAAGTAGCGATAGCCTTTGTAATGGACCAGTGACTGGTCCTCTGGATCCCAGCAGGCGGTGTCGCCCACGTCGCTGCCGGAGATGCGGAAGTCGTGATGAAAATAGAGCCGGATCTCGCGCTCTTTGTCGGCGAGATTGCGTACCACGACCTTGCGGACATACAGCGTCTCGTGAAAGTCGACGGTGTCGCTACACAAGAGCTGGATCTGCAGCTCGTCGTGGGTGGCCTCGACGCGGGTGACCAGCGTCTCTTTTTCGTAACGACGGTCGAGCCGCCAGCCATTGGCACGGCCCATCCAGGCGAACTTGCTGTCGGTCCAGACGCCGAAGCGGAAGGGCGAGCCGCCGGCATGGTTCTCCTGGCCGACGCTGGGGAAGTAGAGATCGCGGAGGACATAGTCCTCGTCGAAGTTGATGAGCAGGCGTTCATTGCCAATCGGGAGGTCGCGGGGCATGGGCCATCCGTGCCGCACAGAGAGCGGGCCGCCGATTGTAACCTAGTCCTCGTGTCGGGGCTCAGCCTTGACGGACTAGCGGCTTTCCGCAGGCCAGGTTGCGCGGGACGGCCTCGGCGAGCTTTTTCGGCGGTGGCAGATCGAGATGGGCCATCAGCTCGATGAAGTCGGCGCGCGTGCGTGGTTTTGTGGCAGCGGTAAAGCGGGCGTTGCTGGCGCGCTCCTTGCCGATGGTGGAGTGGCTGCGGTAGTGATAGTCGTGGGCCGGAAAGACCAGGAGCTCGTCGGCAAGTGGCCAGAGCTGGGTATGGACCGAGTCCCACAGTGTGCCGGCGTCGCCACCCTGGAAGTCGGTGCGGCCGCAACTGTCGATCAACAGGGCATCGCCGGTGAGCACACGGCTCGGCTCACCGGGCGCGTCGACGAGAAACGACAGACTTTCCGGAGTGTGACCTGGGGTGGCGAGCGCGTGGAGGACGAATTGGCCGATATGAAAGACGGCGCCGTGCGCGACGCGGACAGCCTCGCAAGTGACGGCGCTGTCGACCTGTACGATGGGTTTCGAGCCGCGCAACTCGGCCAGCCGATTGCCCGAGGTGACATGATCGGCGTGGATGTGCGTTTCGATGGTGTGGCGCAGCGAGAGCCGCAGCGCGTCGATGCGGGCGAGGTCGCGCTCGAGCTGTTCGAGGACCGGATCCACCAAAGCGGCGATCCCGGCGTCGAGGTCCGCCAGGAGATAGGTGTAGGTCGAGGATTCGTCGTCGAAGAGCTGTTCGAAGAGCACGCCCATGGCCACAGTCTACCGCGACTTCACAGCTCGACCATCCGGCGCAACGACTGACGATCGATCTTGTGGTTGTCGAGATGCGGCAGGTGGTCGAGCTCGACGTAACGGCTCGGACGTTCGGGGGGTAGAAGGCCGCGGGCGCGTTCCCGCAAACGGTCGACCACGGTGGGATTGGCCTCGACGAAGCAGACCAGGCGCTGGCCACCCTCGGGGTCGAGCGCGCCAAGGACGCACAGCTCCCCTACCCCGGGCTCTTGGCGCAGGGCTGCCGCGATCGACTCGGTGAAGACCCGGTGCAGGCCTATCTTGGCCTGATCGTCGCGGCGTCCGTCGACGAAGACCCGGCCGTCGGCATCGACGCGGCCGAGATCGCCGGTGAGCAAGCCGCCAGAGCCAAGAATCTTTCGGGTGGCTTCCGGCGCATCGAGATACTCCAGCATCAGCGACGGCGAGCTGACCCGGAGCTCGCCGCTCTGCCCCGGCGGGAGGACGTCGCCCCCGTCGTTGACGGCCACCACGGTCATCCCGGGCAACGCGATGCCCACCGACCCCCTGGCGGCGTCGTGGGTTGCTGCGACACGTCCACCCGCCTCGGTGAGACCGTAGTGATCCCAACGGCGCGCAGCCGGAAATGCCTTGCCGAGCTCGCGATCGATCCACGCTTCCCGCGGCGCCCCTACCGACGCCACGAAGCGCAACTGTGGCCGATCCTCGCTGGCCAAGGCCAGGGTCGCCCGTGCCAAACGCCCGAGCAGCGACGGTGGCGCAGTGACCGAATCAGCGCCGAGCCGGTGTAACAAGGCGGGCAAGGTATCCACCGCCTGGCCCCAGCTTAGCGCCAGCACCGCACCGCCTCGGCGCAGCGTCGAGAGAGCCTGTCCGATGAGTGGCGTGACATGGTGAAACGGCGACAGCACCGCTGTGCGCGTGCTGGCGTCGAGGCCGAGCTGGGCGCCAATCAAGTCGGCCTGCAACTGCATCCCTCGGCCGGGTAACACCACGGCGTGCGCCAACCCGGCCGATCCCGACGACGGCAGCACCATGCCCACCTCGGGGCCAAACAGCCTTGGGTCGGCATCACCCGGCTCGAGCTCGATCCGATCGTCAACCTGGCCGCGCAACAGCAACGCCGGCCGGCAAATGGCCAACATGTCCGTCGCTGACGTGGGCAGCAGTATCGGGATCGCGCCGACCTCGAAAGCCGCCAGAATGGAAACCAAGGCGCCTGCCTGATCGGTCACAGCCACACCGATACCGCGTCCAGCCAGGGACACCCCCGACTGCACCAGCGTCTCTGCCGTCGCTCGCACCGCGAGCGTGAGATCGCCAAAGGTCATCGTCTCGCCGGATGGCCGCACCACCGCCGCCGCGTCTTCCGATGCATGCTCGACGAGCCAGGTCAGCATCAGTGACCACGCACGAAGGCCGACAACGCCGCTTGCTCACGCGCCCGGAAGGCCAGACACAGATCCTGCTGCTCGACGGCGCGACGCGACGCGCGCTCGGCGGCACCCAGCTTGTGAGCTGGTTCGGCCAGAAACGCGCGAGACTCTTTGGCCAGGGCGTCGTCGCAGAAATCGCCGGTGGCAGCGACGAGCCGGTCGAGCGAGAAGAAGCTCGGCGCCTTGGACTTCACTTCTTCGAAATGTGTCTTCCAGAAGGTCCAGGCCGCCTGCTGCGACGAAGCCGCATGGAGGAGCGACCACAGCAGATGGACCACTTCCTCGGAGCGGACCTGCGCCGACAGCAGCGACGAGAGCGTGCGCTGGACCAGTGCGGGCGTCGAAAAGTGGGTCAGGTGGTGCAGGCTGGACACGCGCTCTTCGGGATCGCGCGCCGACGCTACCCGTCGCTGCAGGGTCTCCCACATGGCCGCGTCGCCATCGCGGGCGGCGATCGAAACCGCGATCTCTCCCACCGAGCGCGGCCAGCTCGACGGCTCGCGCAGCACCTCCGCCGCCACCCGCTTGGCCTCGCTGACCACCTTGGGCGCGCGACCGACCCAGCCACCCAGCGACAACGCCTGCGCGCGGGCATCGGCATCGAGCGGGCCGTCGCTGGAGCGGGCCTTCCAGCCGAAATGCTCGATGGCCGGTGCGGCGATCTGCGCCGCCAGAGCCTGCACCTTTGGCCGATCAGCCGGGCGCGCAATTTGCTCCACCAGGAGGTCGAGCTCGCGCACCAGCTCACCCAGCACTGGCTCGGTCCGCTCACCGCGCAGTGCCAGCATGAGCGTCAAGTGATCGGCGAGCCGGATGCGACCACCGAGCGTGAGCGCCCAGCCGTCATCGAGTAGCGCAAAACGCTCAGGCAGCGACGGCGCGGCGAGAATTTTCTCGGCCAACGGCAGGCTCTGCTGCGCTCGAAAAAAGCCCACCCGTTCGGGATTGAGCACGCGCACCGTGCCGCAAGCACCAGGCATCGGGACGAGCTCTTCGGCTTTTTTCAACAACGTGCAGCGCAGCTCGGGGCCGCTTCGAACGCATAGTGGCACCAGCCAAGGCGGCTCGGACGGCTGCGCCGGCGCCCCTGGCGGCAGTTGCCAGAAGCGCTCTTGTTGGACCTTGAGACTGGCGTGCCCGTCGCTGCACTGCTCGGACACTTGCAAGATCGGATAGCCCGGCCGATCGATCCAGCTCTGCGCCACCTCGGCCACCGGCTGGCCCTTGGCCTCTTCCGCGACCGCCTTCCACAGATCGCTGGCAGCGGCGTTCTTGCCTCGAAAGCGCTTGATGTAGCGACGGATACCGGCGCGAAACACGTTCTCCCCAACCCACACCTCGAGCATACGCAGCACCGAGGCGCCCTTCGAATAGGTGATGGTATCGAAGCTCTCCTGTGCCTGTTCTGGCGTCTCGACCGGCGTGCGGATGGGATGGGTGCTGGGCACCGAGTCGCGCTCGAGCGCGTTGGCCCGCCAGCGTTGATCCTGATCGCGGACATGCCAGGTGGGCTGATACCCGTCGACGACACGCATCTCCATCCAGCTGGCGAAGGCTTCGTTGAGCCACAGATCGTCCCACCAGCGCATGGTGACGAGGTCGCCGAACCACTGATGCGCCATCTCGTGCGCCAGCGTCTCGACCACCGACTCCTTCGTCGACAACGAGGCTGTTCGCGGATCGTAGAGCAGCGCACTCTCGCGAAAGAAGATGGCGCCGGCATTTTCCATCGCGCCGGCGGCAAACTCGGGCACCGCCAGAAGGTCAAGCTTGCCGTACGGATACGACTCGTCGAAATACCCTTCCAGGCGCGGCAATAGATCGCGCGCAGCGTCGGCAGAGGGCTTCGCCAGACCCGCCTTGGCCGGCGTGGTCCAGACGCGAATCGGCACCGCGGCACGCGTGGCCGTCGCCGGGGCACTGGTGCTGGCAGACTCGACGAGCGGCCCGACCGCGAGCGCCACCAAATAAGTCGAGATCGGCGGCGTCTCTGCAAATCGCACCAGCTTGGTCTTGTGATCTGGATCGATGTTCTCGTCGAGAACGGCGCCATTCGACACCGCGCGCAGCGGCACCGGCACGCGGGCGGAGATCGCAAACCGCGCCTTGAAGGCCGGCTCGTCGAAGCAGGGAAAAGCGCGCCGTGCGTCGGTGGGCTCGAACTGCGTGAAGGCATAACGCTGCCCGTCCGACTCCACCAGATAGAGGCCATCGAGCTTGCGCGACAGCTCTGCCGTCCACGAAAAGCGCAGCTTGGCCGGCCCGCGTACAAGCTCACGCGGCAGCTCCAACGTCACCGTTTGCGCTGCCTTGTCAGCGACGACACGCGGCGTCAGCTTGACCTGTCCACTCTCGACCACGATCGGGCCCAGAATGAGGTCCAGAGCATGCAGCGTGATCGTCTTGGTCGGTCTCAGAACGTCGACTTCGATCACGGCCTCACCAGCCGTGGTTCCACGCGGCAGATCAGGGGCGAAGACCACCTCGTAGCGACGGGGCTGGACGTTGTCCGGAAGCCGTCCGGCAGCATGCGCTGCAGTGCCGCATGCCACCCCGAATACCGTCGCGAGCGTGATCGTGAGGAGGCCGGGTCGCATGGCCGCGCAGTCTAGTCGCCTTTGGCAGGATTTGACGAGCCGAAGGAGACTACTGAACAGTGATCGAGCTGACCCACTGGTTTCCGCCGCCCCTCGACGACTCGGTGATGAGGTAGAGCGGATAGACGCCCGGACGGACCGTGGAGTCCACGCGGACCTTCAACGGCAAGGTATCGCCGGCCTTGGCCGACCCGCTCGACGGCAAGATGGAGATGCCCGGATCGGGGCTGTAGGCCAGCGACCACTTGATCGTACCGACGCTGCCGATCGAATACGGCTGATACTCGGCCAGCTCCTCGGTGACGTTGTCGCCATTCGAGGTGTCGACGACGATATTGGTCGGGCTGACCCCGACGTTGAAATACGGTCGACCGGCGATGATCGGCCGGCAGGGGTCCTGGTCGCCTGCCTTGGCGGCGGCGTTGGACCAGTTGCGCGTCACGAAATAGCTGACGTCTTGCGTTCCACCGTCAGGTTGATCTTCCGTGACCGAGTAAGTGAGGCCCAGGCCCGAGCACAGGTCGGAGATCTCACCGCCGAGCGGCTGGTTCGACGCCATCCAGCCTTGCGCGGTAAACGGAAACGGGTCCGTCGCTGCCTCGGACACTTCGTGGCTGACCACTTCGGTCAGGTTGTTGAAGTTGTTGCCGCTGCCGCACTGCAAGTTGATGAGATATGGAACGGTGCCGCCCGTGTCGAGCCGCGCTTCAGTGTGATATCCGCCGTAATCGTTGCAGCCACTCGAGCCGAACATCGTCGACGCGGTCTTGGGGTTGAGGATGAACACGTACTCGGTCTTCGCCGTCGGGGCAGGAAACAGGCCGCTGGCGATGTAGCCATTGATGAGGCCCTCGATGACCGAGTCGTCGAGGGTGGTGGGTGGTTTTTGGGGGATGACCAACACACCTTTGGCCGAGCCCTGACCAACGCCGTACTCGGCAGTGCTCTCCATCCAGTAGTCGCTGGTGACCATCCAGGAGTTGAAGCGGTTGATGCGCTCGCCGAGCGCTTCGTCGCCTTGCCAGACGACCGTGTAGAGCTCGATGTGATCCATGACCGGACCGCGCCCATGGCGCATGGTCACGAGCGTTGGGTGGTTGGCCGGATCGCGTGAGCCGTAGAGCAGATCCGGCGGAGGCGCCGAAAGGTCTGCGATGTCCAAGGCGAGGTCAGCCGGATTGTTGGTGTTGTTGTCGGAGCAGGCGGAGAGGCTGGAAAAAGCCAAACCAAGTGCCAAGGCACGCATCATCATGGTGCGCCCCATCTGCAACCTTCGAACCATGGCAGTGTCACTGTAATGCATTGATCTCGCACGGTATTATGGGTTGTGGGCGGCACTCCACAGGGGCACTCTTCCCTATCGGTGTCCGAGTCTGCGACGGCGGCCAAAGCTGCCTGGGGTGCGAGGCCCCAGCGAGCTGAGACCTGTTGGTGTCACTGACGCTGAGGCCCGTTCAATAAGAACTGCCGCAGAAAGCGAACTGCGACGGAGCCATGGTCGATGAGGGCTTCGTTGAAGGCGCGCGCGGTCGCCGCCGGATGGGCTTTTTTGTAGTCCGTCTCGAGGGTGCGGATCTCGTCAAAGCCGAGGAAATATTGCGCGAGCTGGGTGGAGTCGAGCTTGGCGCGCAGCAGCTTCTTCTCGGCCATCGCCTTTTCCTGGAAGCCTTCCTCGACCATGAAGCGCACCGCTTCGGCGTCGGTGATGGTGCCGCTTTGCAGCTTCACGTCGAGGATGAGGTTGGTAGCGACGATCATCTGACCGCGCAGATCGTAGAACCGAAAGCGATCGTTCTTGTCGCCGCCCCAGCCCTTGTCGACCATCTGGCCCTCGCCGTAGACGGCCCAGCCTTCCACCATCGGCGCATTCCACAGGACAGCGCGGAGCGGATCCGGATTTCGCTTGGAGTAAAAATACTGGGTGTGGTGGCCGGGGTACGCCTCGTGCGCAGCGACGAGCTGGACCTCGTAGTCGTTCTGGCCGCGCAGATACGATTCGACGCGCTCGGCAGGCCAGGTGGGGTCGATGGGGTCGACGTAGTAGGTCGCGCGCCAGCTCGGATTGTGGTCGAGCGCGCCCGGCGCCAGATACTCCGCCGCCGACGAGCCACGCTTGAAGGCGGGCATGGTCTCGACCGCCAGCGTCTGCTTGGGCGGCAGCGATAGGAGATCCTTTTCGACGATGAATGCGCGCAGCGCCTCGAGATTGCGACCGTGCGCAGCGACGAGATCGGCCGGCTTGGCGTGATCTTTCGACAGCTCGTCCTTCACCCGCGAGATGACCTTGGCGCGGGCGGCGCTGGGTGCGTCGGCGCCTGGATCGGCGTCTTTCGGAAACAGCTTTTTGTGCAGCCGGCGGGCCACGACATAGAGCTCGGCGCGCGCCTTTTGAAAGACGGCCTCGGCATGCGGGACAGCCTCGGTCGGCGTCAGATTGGTCTGCAGCGCGAGCGGGAATTTCTTGGCATAGAGCTCCGCGCCCAGCCGAAACACACCGTCGGCGCGCTTCGGCAGATCGCGCTCCAGGAACAGCTGATAGCTCCTGAGCGCTGCGAGCGCTTTGAGCCGCGCAGCCTCGGCAGCAGCGTCGCCCCTGGTGAACGCCTTGAGCTCGGTCTCGAAGAATTCGATGCGCCCGAGGTTGCCCTTCTGTCCCTGCGTCAGATACTCGGGCGGCGTGTGGCGCTTGCCATTGGACAGCGCCGCGCGCGCCTGATCGAGAAAGCGCGGCAAGGCGCCAAGCTGCGCCGTCACCGACGCACGTCGCGCCGCTTCGGGGGCGTAGTCACCGTGGATCATGTCGGAAAGCCGCCCCGCGATGAGCTCTCTTGGGTCGTAGTACGGGAACGAGTCGTAGAGGCGCGGGTCCCACTCCCAGTCGCGGATTTCGCGCAGATAGAGCAGCTCGAGCGCGATGCCATCGAGCATGATCTGGCCGTCGATCTGGTCGTCGAGGGAGCTGACCGCTTTGGGCCCGGTCAGGCTGGCCCGGACATCGGCCGCCAGCGTCGACAGCTCTTTTTCGCGGCTGGCCAGTGCCGTCGCCGAATAGTCTGGCAAGGCACCATCGAAGCGATGATCGCCCATGAACGTCGCCAGGTGGGGCTTGGCGCGGAACAGGCCGTCGAGATACCGAGCGGCCAGCGGATGGGCATGGCCGACTGCGGGGTCAGCGACGGCAATATGGGAAAGGCAAACCACAGCGAGACAGAAAGGCGCAATCCGCATGCGCCCTCGTACCAGATCAGCCAACGCCGGTCGAGAGCTCCAGCATGCGGTCGATGGGCTTCTTGGCAGCCACCCGCAGCGCCTCATCCATCTCGAGACGCGGCTCCAGATCACGCAGGGCCAGATAGAGCTTTTCGAGCGTGTTCTTGCGCATGAACGGGCACTGGTTGCAGGCGCAGCTTTCGTCCTCGGGCGGCGCAGCGATGAACTGCTTGTGCGGCGCATCACGACGCATGGAGTGCAAGATGCCCTCCTCGGTGGCGACGATGAACGCCTGCGCGGGCGACGACACGGCGTACTTCAGAAGGGCCGTCGTCGAGCCGATGAACTTGGCGTGCTTCAAGATGCTGTCGTCGCACTCGGGGTGCGCGATGACCTCTGCCGTCGGGTTGCGGACCATGAGCTCGATCATGCGTCGCTCGGAGAACGTCTCGTGAACGATGCAGGTGCCTTGCCACAAGACGAGGTCGCGCCCGGTCTGCTTGGCCACGTAACGCCCGAGATGCTTGTCGGGGGCGAAGACGATGGGCTGGTCTTTGGGGATCTGATTGACGATGTGCACCGCGTTCGACGAGGTGCATATGATGTCGCTCATCGCTTTGACCGCCGCCGAGCAGTTGATGTAGCTGATAACGGTGTGGCCGGGGTGCTTGTCCAAAAATCGCCGGAAGGCATCGGGCGGGCAGCCGTCGGCCAGCGAGCAACCGGCGGTCAGATCGGGCAGGACGACGACGCGCGTAGGGTTGAGGATCTTGGCGGTCTCAGCCATGAAATGCACCCCACAAAAGGCGATCACGTCGGCCTCGGTTTTTTGCGCGGCGCGGGCCAGACCCAGGCTGTCACCGACGTGATCGGCGAGATCTTGGATCTCCGATTCTTGGTAGTAGTGCGCCAGGATGACCGCGTTGCGCTCTTTTTTCAGACGGCGAATCTCGTCTTCGAGCTGGGAGTCGGGCGGCAGATCGTTGCGGGTTAGTGGCAAAGCTGACGGGCTCATGGCGTGAGTGTGCGGCTAGGCTTGCCCCGCGTCCACTGTCGGGTCGGCGGACGTGTCGGGCAGCTCTTCGTTGACCGAGCGCAACAGCTCGTCGAGGAGGCGCTTGGCCTCGGGCCGCATGGAGCCGAACTCGAGCCCGACCTGGTAGCTGGTGTGACCGTCGCGGATCTGCGACCGCTGGTTGACGACGCGGGCGTGCAAGATGAGCAGCTCCACACCGGCTAGATCGGGCACGGTCACGTCGACCTCTTCGTAGAGCACGAGCGCCTCACCGACGGTCATCATGAGCCCGCCGGCGCTGATGTCTTCCAAGATCGCGCGCAGCTCCTCGACGGGGCCAAAGCGGATCTCGATACGACGGGCAACCCGGGCATGCTCGTGCCGACCGCCACCCGACGTCGACAACAGCACCTCGAGAAGGTCGAGCAGCGCCTGCCGCATGGCAGGCTCGACGATGTCGAAGCGGACGGCATAGTCGAAGCCGACCCGTTCGGGAATGATGCGAATGAGCTCGGCCATCACCACGATCTCGGCCCCGCTCAGCGACGGTAGATACAGCTCCAGCGAATCGCCGACCTTGGCCAGATCATCCGTGGCGCCGTGAAACCGGGCGCCGCCCTTGGAGAGATCACGCAGCTCGGCGGTGATGGTGCCAGAAGGCGTGGCAACCTCGATCTCCGTCGAGACATGAATGCGGGCGTGGATGCGTTGGTCGGGAACGGGCATGGTGAGACCCAGCGATCATATCACGCCGGGATGCTTCAGCGCCGACGAGGTACGTCGGGGACCGCGGTACGGGGGTCTTCGGGCCAGGCATGGCGCGGGTAACGGCGGCCCAGCTCGCGGCGCAAAGCGGGGTAGTGACGATCCCAGAACCCCATGAGATCGTTGGTGACTTGAACGGGCCGCTGGTTTGGTGCCAGGAGGTGCAGCGTGAGCGCTACCGGCCCGATCCGCGGTCCCTCGAGCATGCCGAAGAAGTCCTGCAAACGCGAAGCGGCCCACGGCGGCTGGCCGGCGAGATATTCGACGCGTACTTTGCGTCCGTGCTTGAGATGCAGCTCGTTGGGCGCGAGCTGATCGAGAAGGCGGAGCTGATCGGCGGTGAGCGCGCCGCGTAGCGCCTCGCCGATACCGCCTTCCGGCAACTCGTCGAGGCTGGAGCGATTGGCGCACACCACCGACAACAGCGCGGTTAGCGAGGCTGCATCGGTATCGAGGACGGGCAGGTCGGCCTGCGGTCGGGCAGCACGGGCAAAGGCCAGGCGTCCGGCAAGGCGCAGAGCGCTGTCGTCGAGCTGCGAGAAGCGTGACTGCGCTTGTTCGACGAGCAAGCGTGAGGCCTGCTGGCGTTCCTCGTCGCTGCGAGGCGGCTGCCGATTCTCCTCGAGGGTGAGCTCGTCCCAGGACAGGCGTGTGACCACCTCGGCACGCCCGGCCGCACGGTTCCACTCCACGCGGGTTTGTTCGGTGAGCCCGCCGGCCTCGAGCAGCCATTCGGGCTCGACAGCGACGGCCAGACGGCCGAGCACGGCACCCGTCGTACGCGGGGCGTTCTGCGCCTGTGGACCGCGCATGGGCACGAGCCCACTACGCCATTCTGCGTCGAGGAGCAGCATGAGCTGGGCACTTTTGACGACGCTCGACGGCAACAACTGAGCCGTCCCGCCGCCACACAGGACGACCTCATCGCCACCCACCTGTCGACGACGCGCCACCCGATCAGGATAGCCGGCGAGCAGACACAGGCCGAGCGCAGCGTCGGGATCGGCGACGTTTTGGCTCTTGGCTTTGCTGTGAGAGAGCTCGCGACGCACGCGCTCGGCGGCCTGGGCCGCCCCAGCGTCGATGTGAAAGGCGCGCAGCCGCTCACCGTCGAAGCGCAGCCGACGCGCCTCGGCCACCGCCTCGGTCTCCTCGTCGAGATCCGAAGGTCCGTCATGCGTGGCCGGCTGGCTCTGGCGAATGGGTCCTTCGGCCAGCACCGCGACTGCCAGCGCCGCTTCGGACTCGATGCCGCGACGTCGCCCCTCGACGAGCACACGCGCCAGGCGCGGATGGGCTGGAATGGCCAGCATCTGGCGGCCGGTGGAGGTCAACACACCGTGGTCGAGCGCACCCAGGCGACCGAGCAGGGCCTGCGCCGCTAGCAGCGACGGCCCCGGCGGCGCCTCGAACCACGGAAACGCCAACGGCACGCTCACCCCCGCTGCGGCCAGCAATAGGACCGCTTCGCACAGATCGGCGCGCTGCACCTCGGGCAGATCATGCAACGGCCGGCCGTCGTGATCGTGCCGCGAGTAGAGGCGCAGACAGCGACCCGGTCGCAGTCGTCCCGCGCGCCCTGCACGCTGCGTCGCCGAGGCACGCGACACCCGCTGCACGCTCAGCGTCGACAGGCCCGTGAACGGCGAGTGGCGTGCCACGCGCGCCAGGCCGCTGTCGATGACCGCCACCACGCCTTCGACGGTGACGGAGGTCTCGGCGACGTTGGTGGACAGGATGATCTTGCGTCGTGGCCCAGGTCGGATGGCGCGATCTTGCTCGTCTGCCGACAGATCGCCGTGCAGCACGACCACATCGAGCCCATCCAGGCCCGCGAGCGCGGCGCGACTGCGACGGATCTCGGCGGCGCCAGGCAAGAAGACGAGGACGTCGCCGTCGAGCCCTTCGTGGTCGAGGCGGCGTACGGCGGCGGCAACCTGGGCGTCGAGCCTGGGCCCGCGATGGGTGGTGGGACCCGGATCGACATAGTCGATGGTCACGTCGAAGCGGCGTCCCTCGGAGCGCAAGGTGACTGCCGGCTCGCCGTCGCCGAGAAACGCAGCAATGGGGCCAACCTCCAGCGTCGCCGACATGACCACCAGGCGCAACTCGGGACGGGTGGTACGTTGGAGTTGGCGACACAGCGCGAGAGCCAGATCGGCCTGCAGATGGCGCTCGTGAAACTCGTCGAAGACGACGGTGGCGATGCCCTGGAGCGCCGGATCTTGCTGCAGGCGCCGCAATAGCACGCCTTCGGTGACGAAGACCACGCGCGTGTCGGGACCGACAGAGTCGTCGAAGCGGACCCGATAACCGACCGAGGCGCCAACGCGCTCGCCGCGCTCTTCGGCGACGCGCCGCGCCGACAGCCGCGCGGCCAGTCGCCGCGGCTCTACGACCCAGATCTGCCCTGGGGGTCGGCCTCGGTCGTCGTCGAGAGCAGGCGGAACACGCGTGGTCTTGCCGGCGCCGGGCGGCGCCTCCAGCACCACCGAGCCCCGGGCCGCCGCCTCAACCAGCTGCGGCAGCACCGGGTCGATTGGTAGCGGCGTCAACGGCCGTTCCGGAAGGAAGAGCGGAGCTGGGACGCGTTACTTGGCGGGCGCGGCAGCAGCGGGCTTGGCAGCCTTGGCAGGCTTGGCGACCTTGGCGGGCTTGGCAGCCGGCTTGGCGGTGCTGGCGGTCTTGGTAGAGACGCGGCGGGCCTTCTTGGCCTGCTTGGCTTCGGCGGCTTGCTTGCGGCGACGGCCTGCGGCAGCGTCACGCAGCTTGCCGGTGTGCTTCTGGGACATGGGCGACTCCTCGCGTTGAGGCCCGGAACCTTACACTGGCCAGCGACGGCGTCAACTCGTCTCTCAGGCGCAGCGCGAAAATCCGCAGCGCAGGCACACCGTGCAGGCACCTTGGGTCGCCTCGGCCAGCTCGGCTCCACACTCGGGACATGGCGCTGCTGCTGGGATCTGTTTTGCTGCCGAACCAAACGACAACACTTGATGATCGCGGCTGCCGTCGCGATAGATGGTCACGCCTTTGCAGCCGAGCCGATAGGCGTCTTCGTAGACGGTGACGACGTCGTCCACCGTCGCCTGGCGCGGCAGATTGATGGTCTTCGAGACTGCATTGTCCACGTGGGCCTGAAAGGCTGCCTGCATGCGGACATGAAACGCCGGCGCGATGTCATAGGCCGTCGGATACACCCGCTGAACGCGCTCGGGAACGCCGGCGAGGCCGCGCACCGAGCCACGCTCGGCGATGGTGTCGAGCAGCTGGGGCGAATACCAGCCTTCGGCCTTGGCGCGTGCCACAAAGCCTGGATGCACGTCGACCAGCCGCGCACCGTCGAGGATCTGGCGCACGAACGAAACGGCAAACAGCGGCTCGATGCCCCCCGAGCAACCCGCCAGGATGCTGATGGTTCCCGTCGGTGCGATCGAGGTGGTCGTGGCGTTGCGGAGCGGCGGGTGCCCAAGCGCCTGCCAGCGCGATTGCGGCCACTCGGGAAACGGGCCCCGCTCCACAGCCAGCTCCGCGGACGCTTGCTGGGCTTGCTCGGCGACAAAACGGGCCAGCCGTTCACCGAGGCTGAGCGCGTCTTCGGAGTCGTAGGCGATGTCGAGCTGCGACAGCGCGTCCGCCCAGCCCATGATGCCGAGCCCGATCTTGCGGTTGCGACGTGTGATCGCTTCGATTTGCGGCAGCGGGTAGCGATTGACGTCGATGACGTCGTCGAGAAAGCGCACGCCGACGCGGATGGTGCGCGCCAGCCGCTCCCAGTCGAGGTCGGCGCCGTGGACGAATCGCGCGACATTGATCGAGCCGAGGTTGCAGCTCTCGAAGGGCAAGAGCGGCAGCTCGCCACAGGGGTTGGTCGACTCCATCTGGCCGAGGCCGGGTGTGGGATTGTCGCGGTTGATGCGGTCGATGAAGATGACGCCCGGCTCCCCCGAGAGCCACGCCAGGCGGGTGATGGTCTCCCAGACCTTGCGGGCATCGAGCCGGCCGACCTCGAGGCGAGAACGCGGGTTGACCAGCGCATAATCAGCCCCGTCGCTGAGCGCGGTCATGAAGGCATCGGTGACGGCGACCGAGACGTTGAAGTTGTGCAACCGGCCAGGCTGACTCTTGGCGGCCACGAACGCGAGGATGTCGGGGTGGTCGACCCGCAAGATGCCCATGTTGGCGCCGCGCCGGACCCCACCTTGCCGGATGGCGTCGGTGGCAGCATTGAAGACGTCGATGAACGGCACCGGGCCCGAGGCCATCCCCGAGGTCGACGCCACGCGGTCGCCGGCCGGCCTCAGGCGGGAAAAGGCGAAGCCGGTGCCGCCGCCTGTCTGCTGGATGACCGCCGCCCACTTGACCGCGTCGAAGATGGCCGGCATCGAATCTTCGACCGGGAGCACGAAGCAAGCGCTTAGCTGACCGAGCTCTCGCCCGGCGTTGACCAGCGTGGGCGAGTTGGGCAGAAAATCGAGGGCGGTCATGGCGTCGAGAAAGGCGGCGCGGGTGGCTTCTTCGCCGGGTCCACGCGGATAGGCGCGCTCCGCCTCGGCGATGGCAGTTGCCACGCGGTCGAGCATGTCGGCGGGCGTCTCCACCACGTCACCGGCGTCGTCGCGCCGTAGGTAACGCCGGTCCAGCACGGTGAGTGCGTTGTCGTTGAAGGCGGCCATCGTCGCTGCCAGCGTAGCATTCTTGCGTCGAAATGCCCGGATGCGGCGGAGGATGTAAACGGCACGATTTTTTTCTGAACATGGGACGCACAGCGCAACTTTTGCGACGCATCTCGCGATAAGCGGTCATGAAACTCCAAACAGTTCGCTCAGTCCGCCCTCCCCTCGTCTTGACAGCCAGCGCTGCCGGCTGCGATCATCGAAGGTCCTTGGTGCGCAACCGCTTCGTCCTCATGGTCCCAGCTGCGGCCCTTTCCCTTTCGGGGGTGGCCCGTGCAGCCGAGCCCAGCGTCGCTGAGCTGCAACGGGCCGCCGTCGTCGCTGCGCGCCTCGAAGACGCACCTCTCGAACGCATGCGACGCCGGGCCCGGGCGGCTGCGGCCTTGCCCCACGTCAAGGTTCGCGTCGGGCGCGGCGCCTACTCGACCACCGGCGATGTCTACGGCAACACGCCGAGTGCCTCGGAGCCACTGCGGTTCGACGTCGAGGCCACCTGGGCCTTCGACCGCTTCGTCTTCGATCGCGACGAAGTGCGACTGATGCGCGAGGCCGACCGGCGCTCGGAGCGTCGCGAGGTGGTGGTGCGGGAGGTGACCCGGCTCGTCTTCGCGCGGCAGCGCTTGTTGGTCCAGCCGTTGCCGCTGTCCGGCGAAGACCAGCTGCGTGTCGACGAGCTGACCGCGCTCATCGATGGTATGACGGCGGGTGCATTGACCGGCCCTGGAGGCCCCCGTTGACTGACCGCCTGCCACGCGCCCATCCCCGTTACGCCATCGAGCTCGACGTGGTGCTGTCCCTCGATGTGGGCGACGTGCCCGGCCGCACCCATGATCTGTCGCGTGGCGGCTTCTGCATGCGCACCGAGCGTGCTGTCCCCCTCGGCGTGCGCTGCAACGTCCGTTTGGCCTTGGTCTTTTCGGAGACCGAGTTCTCCGAGCACCTGACTTTGCCGGGCCATGTGGTGTGGTGCAGTCGCATCGACGAGGAGTACCAGCTCGGCATCAAGTTCGAAGCCACCGACGCCAACGCGCGCGGCTATCTCGAGCTCTTCATTCGTTTTCTCGAGGGCGATCCCGATCTGCCCGATGAC